>Ga0326728_10000374_pt1 | contig 177360 bp, 153 predicted proteins | sample MB3enrmetagenome_FD_207602 | JGI IMG/M metagenome (GOLD analysis project Ga0326728, IMG submission 207602) | Lab enriched peat soil microbial communities from McLean, Ithaca, NY, United States - MB31MN | ecosystem: Environmental > Terrestrial > Soil > Wetlands > Peat | place: USA: New York... | reverse complement strand
GAATGCTCTCCACGCATGATGAAAGTATAGCAGCATGAAAGCACCACATGTAGTAGTCGTCAGCTCACTCGACCACTATTTTTTCCGCAACCTGCTAGGGGTTGTTGGGATCCTGCTGGCCGAGGCCCGGCTGCTGCTGGGGCGTCAGGTCGCCGACGTCGGCAGGGCGCTCCTGAACCTTGACATTGACCAGCTTTTTCACGCCCGCGCTCCAGACTTGCATGCTGATCGTGGAGCCCGGTTTGGTGGCGCGAATCGCCTTGACGACCTCGTCATTCGTGGTGACGTCCTGGCCGTTGACCTTCTGAATCACGTCGCCGGGCTGGAGGCCGGCTTGGTCCGCCGGGCCGCCCTGGACGACCTCGGCGATCGCCACGCCCTTGCCCTGGTAGTTGATCTGGACGCCGACCTGCGGGGTCACCGTCTCGAGGGCCGCGCCGATGAAGCCGGTGTTCGTGCCCTGGTGGACGCCCGGGTTCTTCTCGAGCAGGGCGATCTGGTCTTTGACCGTGTTGGCCGGGATCGCGAAACCGATGCCCTGGGCGCCGGCTTGCGGGTTGGCGGTCGATTGGTTGACCCCGATCAGGCGGCCGTCGACGTCGATGAGCGGGCCGCCCGAGTTGCCGGGATTGATCGGAGCAGAGGTCTGCAGCAGACCCTTGAAGTCGATCGAGCCGCCGCCCTCTTCGCTCCCGATCGTCTCGTCACGGTTGAAGCCGGAGACGACGCCGAGCGAGACGGATTCCTTGAGCTCGAAGGGCTCGCCGATCGCGATGGCCCACTGGCCCGCCTGGAGCCGGCTCGAATCGGCGATCTCGATCGGCGGGGGCAGATCCTTGACGCCCTCGACCTTCACGAGCGCGAGGTCGGCGCCGATGTTCTCACCGTACACGTGGCCGGCCACGTGCTGGCCGTTCTGGAAGACCACCTGTATACCCGAGACCGTGCCGCCGCTGGGAGGCCGCACGACGTGCGCGTTGGTCACGATCAGGGCGCTATCGCCCGTGCGCGAGTAGACGAAGCCCGAACCCGAGGCACGCGCCTTGAAGCGCTCGACCCGGCCCGGCATTTGCTGCCCGCCGCCGAACATCTGAGAGAAGGGGTCGACCGGGATGACCTGCTGGCCGTTGACGGTCACGTTGAGCGCGACGACCGACGGGGCGACCCGCTTGACGGCACTGACGATCCGGTCCTGATCGCTGCCGCCCGAGAGCGGCGCCGCCGAGACGGCGGGCGGCGTGTTGCCCGGGCCGGAGACTCCGGCGAAATGCGTGCTGGCGAAGAGCATCATCGAAAAGCTGCCGATGATCGCTCCGGCCAGGCCGACGATCAACGTCGGCAGGATGCGCAGATTTTGCATGGCTACGGTGTTTGAACTCCCTCTCTGTTGTCAAACGGGGGCACCGCCCCCAGATCCACCGAGGATGCGGGCGGCTCCGCCCAGGCATCGCCTCCGCGGAAACGTCCGCGGGTTCCGGCTGCTCGTGTAGCGGGTCATACTCGGTCCGGCGGCCGAGGTCACGCCGTAGGGCGGTCTTTTCCCTGAATTCTAATATACACCACGGGCCGGCGGCCAGTCAGCCGCGCAGCTCACTCCGCAATTCGTCGCTCGCCGTCACTCGGCGAGCCGGGCTGCCGGGGCGTCGCTGACGACCAGACCGTCCCGCACCCGGATGACCCGCTCGGCATTGCGCGCGGTTTCCGGATCGTGCGTCACCATGATGATCGTGCGGCCGCTGCGGTTGAGCTGGCGGAAGAGGGTCATGATCTCGGCGCTGGTCTGCGAATCCAGGTTTCCCGTGGGCTCGTCGGCCAGCAGCACCGCCGGGTCGTTGACGAGCGCCCGCGCGATGGCGACGCGCTGCTGCTGGCCGCCGGAGAGTTCGCTCGGCTTGTGGTGGCCCCGGTCGCCCAAGCCGACTTCGGCTAACATGCGCTCCGCGGCGTCCTCGCGCTCGCGCTGCGAGCGGCCCGCGTAGAAGAGCGGGAGCGCGACGTTCTTGATCGCGTTCGTGCGCGCCAGCAAGTTGAAGCCCTGGAACACGAAGCCGAGCTTTTTCAGCCGGATCCCGGCCAACTGGTTGTCGTCGAGCGTCCCGACGTCGATGCCGTCGAGCAGGTAGGTTCCGGCGGTCGGGCGGTCGAGGCAGCCGATTAGATTCATGAGGGTCGACTTGCCCGAGCCCGAGGGGCCCATGATCGCGACGTAGTCGCCCCGCGCCACGTCGAAGCTCACGCCGCGCAAGGCCTGGACTTCGAGGGAGCCGGTTTTATAGATTTTCGTGACGTCGCGCAGCGCGATCGCGTTTGCCGCTGCCTCACTCATAGCGCAGCGCCTCGATCGGATCCAGGCGCGCGGCCCGGTACGCGGGATAGGTTCCGAACACGAGCGTCACGATCGTGGCGAAGCTCACCGCGATCGTGACGGATTGCAGCCACGGGATCGCGGGAACCACGCCCGAGATCGCGACGAGCGCGAAGCGGTCGACGAGGTACCCGACCAGGAGCCCGAAGACGAGGCCGATGCCGCAACCCACGAGCGAGAGCAGCAACGCCTCGATGAAGAACTGCGCGAGCACTTGCAGGCTGGTCGCGCCGATCGCCTTGCGCACGCCGATCTCACGGGTTCGCTCGGTCACCGAGACCAGCATGATGTTCATGATGCCGATGCCGGCGACCAGCAACGAGACCGCCCCGATCAGCGCGATCACGAGCGTCAGCGCGGCGAAGATGCCGTCGACCGACGACGAGAAGGATTTGCGGTCGAAGGTCTGATAGTCCGCGTGCCCGGATTTTATCGCTTTGAAATAGGTGACGACGGCATATTCGGTCTCGGCGATCCGGCTCGCGTCGGAGACGACGAAGCGGGCCGCGAAGAGCGGTCGCGAGCGCAGATACTCCAGTTGGTAGGTCGTGTACGGAATCGACACGTCGCCGCCGAAGGTGACCGGCACGATGCCCTGGGTCGGCCGGCCTTGCACGCCCACGACCACGTAGCGCTTGTCGGCGAAGCGCACGCTGTCGCCCGTCGGATCGCCGCCCTGGGGGTAGAGCCGCTTGTAGGCGTTGTCGCTCAAGACGCAGACGTGGGCGCTCGCGGCGACGTCGTCGTGCGTGAGGTTGCGGCCGTAGACCAGCGGCACGGAGGCGAAGCTGATGTCGGAATCCGCGGAGATGCCGAGCCGCGCGCGGTGGTGGCCCGCGCTCACGAGCCGCTCGACCGAGCCCGCCGGGATCGCGACCAGAATGTTCGGAAAGAGCGCCTTGGTGCGTTCGATGTCCTTATATGAAATCGACGCTTTGACGATGTCGGTCTGCCGGGCGCTGGGAAAGAGGAAGAAGCTCTGATCGTTCAAGCTCCCGAGCACGCCCGAGACGGCGCCCGACATGCCGCTACCGAGGATCTGAATCGCGATGACCGCCGCGACGCCGATGATCAAGCCGAGGATCGTGAGAAACGAACGCGTGCGATTGCCGGCCAGTACGGCGAAGGCTTCGCCGAAGAACGGACCGATCTGCCGCGCGAAGGCCGCCATCAGGAACGCAGCGCTTCGATGGGGTCGAGCCGGCCGGCGCGGATCGCCGGATACGTGCCGAACACGACGCCCACGAACATCGAGAACCCGACGGCGAGCGACACGATCCCCAGCCACGGAATCGGCGCGGGCCCCAAGAGTCCGGCAACGATGCCGTAGCCGAGCAGTACGCCGCCGATGCCGAGCAGCATGCCGACGCCTCCGCCGATCAGCGAGAGGATGACGGCTTCCATCAGAAATTGCGTCGTGATGTCGCGGCTGCTGCCGCCGATGGCTTTGCGGATGCCGATCTCGCGCGTTCGCTCGGTCACCGAGACCAGCATGATGTTCATGATGCCGATGCCGGCGACGAGGAGCGCGACGCCGCCGATCGCCGTGACGCCGTAACTCACGACCGAGATCGTGCGCTCGAAGGCGCCGATGAACGCGAGCGCGTCCTGCACGTCGTACTGCGCGCGCGGCCCGTGCAGGTGGCGTAACGTTGCGACGACGGCCTCTCGCACCTGCGGTAGCGTGACGCCGGGCGCGGGATAGATCTCCAGCGAGTCGATCGGCCCGGGCGCGAGTTCGGCGAACGTGGAGTACGGCATCTCGATGTAATCGGACTGGCCCGCGCTATTGAAGATGCCGGCCTTGAGTTCGTCGTAGACGCCGATCGCGCGGAAGCGCACGCCGTCGATGCGGACGATCTGGCCGAGCGCCCGGCCCTGGGGGCCGAAGAGCCGGCGTTCCAGGGGCTGGCTGAGCAGGCACACGCGCGCGGCGCTCGCGACGTCTTGCGGACCGATGCGCCGGCCTTCGCGCAACGTCAGCGTGTCGAAGATCACATCGGCGGTGCTGGTGACCGCGCCGACGTAATCGACCCCGTTGGCGACGATGTGATAGTTGCGCTGAAAATTCGGGAACACGTACTTCAGGAGATCGCGGTCTTCGGTGCGCAGCACTGCGGCGTCGCGATATTGGATCTGCGCCGCCAGCGGATCGTCTTGCTTGGGATCGACCGCCACGAAGAAACCGGGATCGCCGAACGAGTCCAGCGACGAGGCGATGCCGCCCGAAGCGGCCTTACCGATGCCCAGCACCGCGATGACCGACGACGTGCCGATGATCATGCCGAGCATCGTGAGGATCGAGCGCGCGCGATTGTTCCAGATGGCGTCGAGCGCTTCGCGCGCGTACGCGAGGACGCGGCTCATCGCGGCGACGCGGAGGGCGACGGCGAGGGTGCCGGTTTCACCGCCGCGCCCGCGGCGAGCGCCGGATCCTTGTCCGCGATCACGACGTCGCCCGGGTGCAGGCCCGACGTGATCACGGCCTGGGTGTCGTTCTGCGCGCCGACGCCGACGTCGACGCGCTGCGCGTGGCCGTCGCGGGCGACGAAGAGATAGTTGCCGCGCTCGTCCTTGTGCAACGCGTCGGTCGAAACGGCGAGCACGTGCTTCTCGTCGTGCGTTACGATGTCGACGTCGACGGTCATGCCGTCGCGCAGGAAGGGCAACTTGCGATCGAGCGCGATCGTCGTCACCACTTGGCGCGAGGTGTTCGAGGGATCGTCCGACTTCTGCGCGATCGGCGAGATCGACACGACGTGGCCCGGGAGCGTGGCGCCGGCGAAATCCTCGCCGCTGACGATCGCTCGCTGGCCGACGCGCACGCCCGCGATGTCCTGTTCGTCGACCTTGGTGCGCACGATGAAGTCGTCGTCGGCGGCGAGGCTGAACAGCGCTTGGCCTTGCGTGACCGAATCGCCCGGCACGATCGGGCGCAGCGGATCGCCGGACTCGGAAACGACGCTCTGCACGATCGCGTCGAAGGGCGCGCGGATCTCGAGCTTGTCGGCTTGGTCGCGCGCGAACGCGAGGTCGGCTTCGGCGCGGGCCGCGTCGGCACGCGCGGCTTCGAGGTCGCCCGCCTTCGACTCGCTCGCATTCGCGCGCGCCGCGGCGAGCGACGCTTCGGCTTGCCGCAGCTGATCCTGCGCGGAACGCACGCGGTCGCGCAACACCTGCGTCTCGCGCGTCAGTTGGCCGCCGAGGATGCGGCGTTCGCTCTGGGCTTGCTCGAAATCGACCTCGGCCTGCTGATACTTGGCTTGGGCCTGCAGTAGCGCGTCGCGCGAGAGTCCCTTTTGATCGTAGAGGTATTGATCCGCGTCGTAGACGCGCTTGGCTTCGCGCAGGTCCGTCTGAGCTTTGGAGAGCGTCGAATCCGCGGCGAGGCGCTGTTCCTCCGCGGTTTGCGCGCCGTAACCCAGGCCCGATTGCGCCCCGGCCACCAGGTCCTGTTGCGCCTGCGTCAACTGCGAGCGCGCGGCGACCACGGCGGCTTCCGCCTGAACGACGGCCGACCGGTTCTGCTCGGGCAGTACGGCGTTGCTCTCGGCGACGCTGCGCGCTTTGCCGGCCGCGGAGTCCGCCGTCTCTTCCGCATCGCGGACGTTCGAAGAGATCTGCTCGTTGAGGATCGTCGCGAGCAGCTGGCCCGCGTGCACGCGGTCGCCCGCCCGAACCAGGATCTCGCCCATGTTGCCGGAGACGCCGGCCGGAATCGTCACGATGCGCGGCACCTGGACGACGCCCGTCTCGGGCAGCTTCGTGAGGAAGTTCCCATAACGCACGGGGCTCTCGGCGACTTCGATCTCGCTCTTACCGGGGCGCGCCGCCACGACCCCGATAACGATGACGAGCGCGAGTCCGGCGATCAGGATGATGGCGTTTCGGCGGCGGTTCATAAGCCTCGCAAATCGGCGGCGGCGGCGGTGTCGGGCGGCGCGAGGGCCACGCGCAGTCGTATGAAGGCGGTCACGTACTGCACGCGCGCGGCGAGCAGGTCGTTCTGGGCGGCCAGCGCCGTCTGCTCGGTCTGCGTGACGTCGGTGAAGGAGATCAAGCCGTTCGCGTATTGGAGCCGGGCGATCCGCGCCGATTCCGTCGCTTCGCGCGCGCTCAACTTCGCGAGGTCGAGTTTCTGCGCGGCGGCGTCGAGGTTGCGGCGCGCCGCGCGCACGTCGGCGGACACCGATTGGTACGCGTTATCGAGGGACGCGTCTGCCGATTCGATCTGCGCGCGCGCCGCGTGGTGCTGGGCCGCGCGCTGGCCGTAGTCGTAGAGCGGGATCTGAAACGTCGAGACGATGTTGAACTGCCAAAAACCCGGCGTGTGCCGGTTGACCGGCGGCAGCAACGTGGGCGGCGGAAAGTCGACGCCCGGGAAGAGCAGCTTCTCGCTGTTGTAGGTCGCGAGCGCTTGGGCGTTGGACGAGTCGATCTCCTGTTGCTGCAGGACGAAGTTCGTCGGAGAAACTTGACTGCCGAACGATCCGTTGAGCGCGACGGTCGGGCGCAGGTCGTTGTCCACGGCGGCGTCGCCCAGTTTGGCGGCGTCGAAGGCAGCGCGGGCTTCGGAGATCTCCGGACGGTTGCGCTGTGCGATATCGTCCAGGGTCGCCGTCGAGACCGCGGGCAGCGCGGGCTCGGGCAAGGTCGAGGGCACGGCGAACGGCGTGCCGACCGGGGCGCCGATCAGCACCGCGAGCGATTCGCGATCGTTGGCTTCGGTGGCGCGGGCCTGCACCAGCGTCGCTTCGCTGCGTTCGACGGCCACTTGCGCGCGCAGGACGTCGACGCCCGCGACGCGGCCGACTTTCTCCTCGGCGCGGGCGCTATCCAAGAGTTCCTGCTGATAGCGCAAGTCGTTCTCGTCGAGGGAGACCACGCCGCGATCGGCGGCCAACGCGTAGAAGGCGTTCGTGACGTTGATCGCGGCTGCTTCCTCTTGCCGGCGCAGTTCGAAGCGCGCGTTCTCGACTTGCTTCTCCGCCTGCTCGGCGTCGATCTGCTGCGTCGCGTTGTACAAGTTATAGGTACTCGATAGCTGCGCCGTGTTCTGCGAAAAATTGGTCGCGGGGGACAGGCCGAACTGGGCGAACTGCCCGCTCTGGTTCGCCGATTTCGCGATCTGGTTCTGGAGTTCGCCGCTCAAGCTCGGATACTCGCCCGCCCGGAGCTTGGTGAAGGTGACGTCGAGGTTCGAAACGGTCGCGCGTTGCGCGAGCAGCGACGGCTCGTGCGCCAGCGCGAAAGCCACCGCGGCGTAGCCGTCGAGCCCGGTCGACGTGGCCGGCGCGGACGGCGCGGGGGTGGGAACCGCGCCGGCCGGCGCGGCGGCGAACGCCGGGAGCGCGTGCGCGCAGAGGAACGCGCACGCCGACGCCGGCACGAGCCGCATTGGGCGAAACGTCATCGCGCGAACGGAACGGTGAGAACGGCGTCGCCGAACGTTACGATCGCTGCGGCAACGTAGGCCGGAACGCGCGGCATCTTCGCGACGACCGTGAGGCCGAGTGCGATGAGGAAGAACGACCAGATCTGAAAGGGGTTGATCTGCGCCAGCAGCGCGGCTACCTTCGCCGATCCGGCGGGCGCCAGCCACGCCAACGAAGGAACGGTCCCGAGTAAGTCCCGTTGAGTCGAGAACGAATCGGGTCCGCGCAGCGTCACGAGCACGCCGATCAAGAGGTAGTTGAGGCCGTAGTTGACGATGGCCACGTTCATCGCGAGCCCGAAGAGGCGCGCGAAGCTGCCCTGGCCCCGTCCGACGGCGCTGCCGACGAGCAGCACGAGCGCGGTGACGGCCGTAGCGGCGAGCACGATCAGCGGATAGAACACCCACGTCCACTGCTGAAATGCGGAGCCGACTTTGATCGCTTGCTGCACGTCGGCGGGGGACATCGCCGCGATCTTGGGATCGTGCGACGGATTCTGCGTGAACGTCGCCACCATGACGTGGTGCCCGGCCGGCACCTGCAACACGGCGCCCACGCACCCCAAGATGCAGATGATCGCGAAGGCCCAGCCCCAATGGGTCCTCGTCGCGAGCGCTTCGAAGGCGGCCCGCGGCGCGAGGATGACGTCGAGCAAAACGGAGAGACCGCTGCGTTGTGGAAGCGCGGCATCGGCGTTCATCGTTGAAACCTCCTGGGCGTTGTACGCCGGGTCACGCGCGAAGTTTCGTCAGAACATCAGCGCGAACGCGAAATCGAGCGAGAAGGCCAGCGCGAGCGCGGCCGTCAAGCGGATCTGCGTGAAGCGCGAGATGCCGAAACCGAGTAACACGTACGCCCACACGTCGAAGATGTTGAACCGCGCGAGGTAATCGACCTCGCGCTCGTTATGCGGGTTCGCGAGCACGCCCAAATTGTCGGGCACGGCGAGCACCAGCGAGCGCAGGTCGTGATACGTGGACGCATCGTGCAGCCGGACCCCGGCCGCGCTCACGAGTTCGCCCAGGGTCACCGGGATCAGGCAGTTGGCGGCCAGCGACACGAAGACCAGATACGGCGTCGGCTGGGCGCGGAAGCGGGCCACGACGGTCAGCGCCGTGGCCGTGAGCCCGATCATCAGGAGGGGCACGAGCACTTCTTGCAGTGCGACCTCGGCGACCAGCAGCCGGGCCGCCGCAGCGACGGTGGCCGGGTCGTGCGAGACCTTCGTGGTGCTATCGGGATCGGGCAGGCTCGCCAGGTGCACGATCGCGGGAGCCATCAAGAACGCGGCGAGCAGGCCGAGCGCGGCGATCAGGAGGTAGGCGGGGAGCCATTCGGGTCGCGCCGCGATCCGGACGAAGGCGCGCTCCGGGGCGATCAGGATGTCGCGGGGGAGCGCCAAGCCGACGCGCGGCGCGCGCTCGGCGCGCGGATCCGGCCAGGGGTTCGAAGTCACGGACGGCCCTTTCGCCCTCCGGCCGCGAATGCTTCGCGACGCTGTCCGGCCCGGCGGGGCCGGCCGGCCGTCTCACGGAACCAGTGCGTCGGCAGGTAAGCGGCGCTCGACGGCCTCCGCGGCGCGCTCGAGACCCGCTTCCCTCATTTCGAGCAGACGCAGGCGCAGATACGCCGCGAAGCGGCGCCGCGCGCGCAGCGAATAGAGCTCTTCGGCGCGAACCGGGGCGGCGCTTGGCTCGGGCGCCGCGGACCGCGGCGCAGCAACCCGGACAACCCTCGAACCGGCCGCCGACCGATGGCTCGCCTGCCCGGCATGCGGCGAAAGAGTCACCACGATACACGTAACGAAAATACCGATCAGCATGTTGTAGCCTCCCGAGAGGCTCATTGTCGCCGTACGGCTCGTGCGGCAAGCCGCCGTGGGCGGCTTTTTTGCCGGAAAGAAACCTTTGAATCATTCCAATGGCCGCGCGCCGGCCGCACCGCTCGTGGTCGCGCCCTCGCCGGACGGGCCGTACGTTCGGATCGTCCCGCTCGGTGGTTGCGGCGAGATCGGGCGCAACATGACCGTCATCGAGACGCGCGACGATCTGGTCGTGGTCGATTGCGGCCTCATGTTCCCCGACGACGAGATGTTCGGCGTCGACGTCGTCATCAACGATTTTTCGTACCTGCGCGAGCGCCGCGAGAAGTTTCGCGCGCTGCTGGTCACGCATGGCCACGAAGACCACATCGGCGGTATTCCGTATCTGCTGCGCGAATTCGCCGACGTGCCCGTGGTCGGCACGCCGCTGACGCTGGCGCTGATCCGCGCCAAGATGCGCGATCAGCGCGCGAGCGACAAGTACTTCGTGACCGCGAACCCGGGCGACGTCGTGCGCTACGGCGGTATCGAGACGGAGTTCGTGCACATCAACCACAGCCTCGCCGGATGCTGCGCGCTGGCCATCCACACCGAACTCGGCACGATCTTTCACACGGGCGATTTCAAGTTCGACCAGACGCCGATCGACGGCAAGCCGGCCGACTTCGCGGCGATCGCGGGCATTGGGGAGGACGGCGTGCTCTGCATGCTCTCCGACTCCACCAACGCCGAGCGGCCCGGCCACACGCCCTCGGAGCGCGTCGTCGGCGACGCCTTCGCGAACATCTTCGCCCGGGCCCAAGGCCGGATCATCGTCACCTCGTTCGCCTCCAACGTCCCGCGCATCCAGCAAGTGATCGATCAGGCGTTGCGCTTCAACCGGCGGATCGCGTTCCTGGGCCGCTCGCTGACCAACGTCGTCCACTATTCGACGGAGCTCGGTTACCTCAGACTTCCGCAAGAGCGCGTGATCCGGCTCGAGCAGGTCGACGAGTACCCGCCGAACGAGGTCGTGATCATCACGACGGGGTCGCAGGGCGAGCCGATGTCGGCCCTCTCCCGCCTGGCCGTGCGCGACCATCCGCGGATGAAGATCGTCGCCGGCGATACCGTGGTGATCAGCGCGACGCCGATTCCCGGCAACGAGAAGAGCGTCGGGAAGACGATCAACAACCTCTACCGCCTCGGCGCGACGGTCGTCCACGGCAGCTCGAGCGTCCCCGCGCACGTCTCGGGCCACGCGTCGCAAGAGGAGCTCCTCCTCATGCTCAACCTCGTGCGGCCGAAATACTTCATCCCGATCCACGGCGAGTACCGGATGCTGGTCACCCACGCCGGCCTCGCGCAGAAGACGGGCGTCGAGGCCGCGAACTGCTTCGTGATCGAGAACGGCGACGTCATGGAGTTCACCGCCGGGGGCGCCGAAAAAGTCGGCAAGACCTACGGCGGCAACGTGATGGTCGACGGCAGCGGCGTCGGCGATATCGGCGAGGCCGTCCTGCGCGACCGCAAGCACCTCTCGGCGGACGGGATCATGATGATCGTCGTGACCGTCGATGCCGAGGAGGCGCGGGTCGTGGCCGGCCCGGATCTGGTCTCACGCGGCGTGTTCTACTTGCCGGAATCCGAAGGTGTGACGCGCGACCTCGAGCGCCGGGTCAGCGAGATCCTCAGCGGCTGCTCGGCGGAGGGGATCCGCGACGTGCCGACCGTGAAGGAGCACATCCGTCAGGGCGTCTCCAAGGCCGTGTACGAGAAGACGCGGCGCAAGCCGATCGTCATTCCGGTCGTGATGGAGGTCTAGCAGGAGCGGCCTTTCGCCGTGACGACTTTTCGCCACGCGAAAAATTTTCACAGAAATATCATGCTACCTGAGATTAGGCCCAGACTAAGGAGGCTTTAACAAAGTCCGAGCGTATTGGCGAGTACATTCGGCCCCCTGACTTCGGTATAGGCCTCCGTTTCCGATATCACTAGGATAGGTTCGGACGTTGTAACGGGTTGGGGAGCCCTCCCAATAAACTCTGTTGAGGGTTTCTCTTTCATGATGCTTTCCCGTGCATCACGCGGACGGCTTGCTGCCGTTGCGCGTTCTCTTATCGTGTTGGGCGTCATGTTCGGCATGGTGCTCGGCTCCATGTTTCCGGCCTTCGCGGCCGGCGGTCAGACCGGTAACGTCCAGGGCACGATCGTCGACGCCAAGACCGGGTTGCCGGTCGGCGGCGTCGTCGTCAACATCGTCTCGCCGACCGGGTCGGCCAAGGTCACGACGGACTCCAAGGGCTTCTTCAGCGTCCTGGGCCTCAACGTCGACACCTACACGATCTCGCTTCAAGCCAAAGGTTACGACGATCAGTCCGTCACCGGCGTGACCGTCGAAGGCGACCAGACCGTCAACCTCGGCACGCTGAAGATCTCGAAGTCGCTGATCACGATCGGTACGGTCCGCGCCCGCGCGCCGTCGTCGGTCTTCCAGCCGACGCAGACGACCGACCAGTACACGGTCTCCGGTAACCGCATCCTTCAAACCGAAGGTAAGGCGGCGGCCACGGACGAGACGGCGCTGGTGCAAGCGGTCCCCGGCGTGTCGCTGACCAACACGGACAACATCACGATCCGTGGCGGTCTGCGCACCGAAGTCGGCTACCAGCTCGACGGCGTCGACTTCACGGAGCCGTTCTTCTCGAACAACGCCTCCAACAACCGCATCAACGGCCTCGGCTCGGTCCAGGTCGTCGAAGGCGCGGGCGACGCGACCCAGGGTAACGAGGGCGCGGGCGTCGTCAACTTGGTGCCCAAGCGCGGCACCTACCCCGGCACCGGCCTCGTCGACTTCGAAGCCGGCGGACCGAATTTCTTCCACCAGTTCGACATCGAATACGGCTTCGCGACCGCGAACGGCCGTTTCTCCGACTATTTCTCGTACAATGGCCAGCGCGATAACCCGTACAACGGGTATCCCGGCGCGAACGCGGCCGGCTACAACAACTTCTTCGCACCGAGCTACGAAGCCAACGACGACCTGCTCAACAACTTCGTCTTCAAGTTCGGCCACAACAACAGCCAGTCGTTGCAAATCCTCTACGAAACGCGCGACCTGCAGCAGTGGGGCGATTACGGCGGCGTCGGCCTCACCAGCTGGTACTACAACGACCCGGCCAACCCGATCGCGACGTTCGGGTTCACGCCGGCCGAGTACCAGCGGCTGATCGGGCTCAATCAGGGCATCCAGCTCGGCTACTCGCCGACGGCGCCCGAGCAGATCAGCTCGAACCCCACGCGCTTCCTCAAATTCGAGTACGACAACAACCTCGATCCGAACACGTTCCTGCAGCTGCGTTATTACAATTGGGAGACGCTGCAGATCTCGCAGGACAACACCGGTTCGAGCTCGGCCACGCCGGTCAGCCTCGGCCTCGGCGCCTACCCGACCTGGAACAGCACGGGCGGCCCGCGCGTCGGCGGTACGCTCGACCTGACGCACCAGTTCGGCTCGAAAAACACGATCACGCTCTCGACCAAGTACGAGACGGCGCATCCCATCTGGGACGGCGATGACCCGAACGCCCTGGCCTTCCTGCTGGCCGCAACCGGCCAGTTAGCGGACTTCTTGCCGACGAGTGCCTGCTCGGGCTGCGGTTACCTTCAGAAAGAGTTCGGCGGCAACTACGCCAACGTGCCGCGCATTCCGATCTCGGGCATCAATTACAACGGGGCTTGGTACCAGACGTTCGGCATCGGTCTGCGTTGGCAGTACCAGCCTACCAACAAGCTCAAGTTCGACCTCGGCGCCCGCGAGGACGGCCAGAACCAGAACTTCGGCATCAACCCGTTCAACCCGTACGATAACGGCAATCCCTCAGACGTGGCTCCGGCCAACCTCGCGCGCAAGTACCTCAATCCGCGCGAAGTCGAACCGCGCGCTGCGGTCAACTACGAGATCGATCGCAACGATGCGGTCACGTTCACCTATGGCCGGTCGACCGAGTTCCTCAACGCCCAGACCTCGGGCACGCCGGGCGGCATGTACAACTATCAGCCGTTCCTGAACATCCCGGCCACCGATACCGCCGCGGCGCCGGCGTGCGGCACGCACTTCGGCGGCTATTTCAAGTGTCAGAACTACGCACAGCAACTCTACTGGCTGTACGACCAGAACTTCGACGCGCCCGACCTCGGCGGCGCGCTCCCCGCCCTCTACAGCAACTATGACTTCTCCTATCAGAAGCAGTTCGCGGGCGGTTACGCGTTTAAGTTGACGCCCTTCTACCGGCTTGGCGTCGACGTGCCGTCGTTCGCGCTCGTGACCTCGCTCGCGGCCGGCGCCGCGGTCTTCACGGCAAACAACCAGGGCATCAGCCGTACCTCCGGCGTTGAGTTCGGATTCAACACCCCGGAACGTCCGGTCGGCTTCTCCGGCTTCCTCTCCGCGACGTACCAGAACGTGCTTTCCACGACGCCGCCGCTCATCGGCGGCGAGGACTCGCTGCCGATCAACGGATCGGGGTCGCTGATCCTGGGCGACGTGTATCGCGCGGGCTACGTGTCTCCGCTGGTTGTTCGCGTCGGCGGTGAGTACAAGACGCACAACGGTTTCCGCGTCAGCCCCGTCGTGGAATACGACCGCGGCTATCCGTTCAACGTCGGCAATACGATCGCGTCGGGTTCCGAGATCGACGGCGTGTTCCAGAACATCCCGCAGGTCAACTTCGGGCCCGGCGTCACGCAGATCCCCGGCTTCCAGGCGCAGACCGGCACTGCGGTGTCCACCAACTACTACGACCCGTCGTTCTCGGGCACGTCACAGAACCCGAACATCGCGGCGACCCGCGGCACGCCGGGCACCTCGAGCAGCGGCGGCGCGTTGTACAAGCCCAACGTCTTCGCCAACCTCACCCTCGAGTACAAGCTCAACCGCAACACGTTCGGCGCGCAGATCCTCAACCTCGGCGGCAACTCGTATAACAACGTGATTCCGATCGTGAACCCGTACTATCAGCCGGTCGCGACCGGTCTCTCGGGTCCGCAAACCGGCGTCAATCCATACGCCCCGGCAACGACGGGACGCCAGTTGAGCAACGCGTTCGCCAACGTTCCGCACGACGCGTACGCATACACGAACGGTGCGTATCTCCTGATCCCGAGCCGTCCGTTGACGTACACCATCTACTACCAGTTGGGGCTCTAACCCGTGAAAAAACTCAATCGAGCGGTCCGCGCGACGAGCGCCGCCGCAATCCTCGGCCTGGCCGCGTGCAGCGGTTCGGGCACGTCGCCGCAAACTCCGACGACGGTCAACATCAATAACGACGTCCTGCAGTTCGCGGTGGGAACGGCCAACATCTTCGGCGATCTCGGCGCGGGCGGCGGGGCGAAGGTCGGCCTGAACGTGGCCACTACGTTCCGCCAACCGGCGTCGGGCAGCCAAGCTGCGGGCGACTCCGCGGCGCTGGTGAGCTCGCCGACGCTCACGTTGCCCGGCGCGATCACGGCGGCGCTGGGTACGGCAGACGGGTTCTACTCGACGATCACCACCGGGCCGTCCTCGACGGAACAGGGCGGTCATTCGTTGACCTCGACCGCACAGACGGGTTCGATCGCGCCGACGACGTTCGGAACGTCCGGCGGCGACTTCGGGCTGGGCCTCGAGCCGTTCAACTATAACGAAGGCGGTGCTCCGGACTCGGTGGCGCCGTATCCGGTCCCGCTCTACGACGCGCTCACGGGCACGAAGGCTGGTGATCCCAACCTCTTCATCCCCTGGGGCGGGCCGCCCGCGTTCGATCCTGCCGGTGACGGCACGGGCGTTCGTGACGAGAGCGTTCCGGCAGGCACCTTGGGCGTTCCCGAAGGCCTCGATGTCTTCGAATCCATCGCACCGACGTCGGGTACCTATCAACTGAGCGTCGCCGTCCCGGCCAACTCCGGAACGGTCACGAAGCAGGCCAACGCCGGACTCAACGGCGCCCACGTTCTGGGCTCGTTCCCTGCGCCGACGGTTGCCCTCAGCGGCAACGGCGGGGCAACCATTACCGTGGGCTTGCCCTCAGGCGTCACGGAGGCGTACATCCAGGTTACGGATGTCGGGCCGACCCAAAATGCGGCGGGTACCCTGGTGAGCTGCAACGGCTCGCAAGTCACGCCGACGTACTACACCATCGTGGCGCGCGCGCCGGGCTCGTACACGCTTCCGTCCAACGACGGGACGCAGAAGGCCCAGTCGCTCTGCACCGCGGCCGCCAATACGGCGGCGAGCGGAGCCGCGGCTCCCGGCGACAACTTCACCGTCCAGCTGATCGGCTTCGACTATCCGTGGTTCGAGGCGTCGTATCCGAACAGCAACGGTAACCCTGCGCCTGCCATCGTCGGCGGCGCGGGGCAGACTGATATCACGGTCTCGTCGGCGTTCGGGTTCGCGCCGGCCGGGGCCGGGGCCGGAGCCGCGGTCCGCGCGAAGCTGGCCATCCGGCCTGCGACCAGCCTACCGCACTTCCGTCGCTAGCGGAAAGCACGTTCGGTAACGAAGGGCCCCGCGAGTCGTCGCGGGGCCCTTTCTATTCATCGGCGCGTTTCGAGCCGCGCCGGCGTCGCGGTGAAGCGGTAGATCTCGCCGTTCGTGAACGTGTACGCGACGATCTGCTCGCCGCGATACGAACCGGTGACATGGTCGAGTCCGTCCCAGTGGATGCTCAAGTAGACGTGGCGCCCCTCGACGCCTCCGACGACGTCGTAAAATGCGGCGCTGTCGACCGGCCGATAGAAGCCGACGATCGTGCCGTCCTTCCCGATCGTCACGTCGAGCGTGCCGTCGACTTCGCCCGCCGGATGGTCGTTCGAGATCAGCCGGGTCGCGTAGATGGTGTGCCCTGCGGCGACGGACGGCGCCTCGCCGTGCGCCGCGCTAGGCGCCAGCGCCAGAGCGGCGGCCAGTGGAGCGTGCATGATTCGCGCGAGAGACTTCATGCAGCAGAGTATACCCTGCCGGAACTTCAGCACCAAATCGCTGGAGTGCAGTCTAAGCTTGTGGCGCGTTCGCGAGAATCGCGCGTTACGTTTCGTTCCGCGAGGAATTCGACCGGATGCCCCAACGCAAGACCTTTCTGACCGCACTGAGCGCCGCGGGTCTGGCCATGACGTTCTCTCGACGCGGCGACGCACGAACGCGCGAGCCGTCCGGCGCGCCCTCATCTGCCGCGGTGCCGCCGGCCGGCCCCACGCCGCGCGCCGGCGCCGCTGCCGCGGGACCGGTTAGTGCGCTCGCCGCGGCAACGGCGGCCGCGATGCGCCGTTTCGATCCGCACCTTTCCGACGCCGACCTCGCCGCGATCGCACGCGGCATCGACGACGATGCCAAGGCCGCCGCGGCGCTCAATCCGCCCGGCCGGCGTTTGCGCAACGGTGACGAACCCGTCACCGTTCTTACGGTACGTTCGAAGTGACCCACGAAGACATCGCTTTCGCCGACGTCGCCACGCTGCAGCGTCTGCTGACGCGACGCGCGCTCTCGTCGCTCGAACTCACGGAGCTGTATCTCGAGCGTCTGGAGCGCTACGGCCCGGCGTACAACGCGCTGGTGAACGCGATGCCCGAGCGGGCGCGCGCCGAAGCCAAACGCGCCGACCGGGAGCGCGCGGCCGGACGCGTTCGCGGGCCGCTGCACGGTATTCCCTACGGCGTCAAAGATCTGCTCGCGGCGACCGGGGCGCCGACGACGTGGGGCGCGGAACCGTACCGGGAGCAGCGCTTCGACTACGATGCTACGGTCGTGAAGCGTTTGGGCGCCGCCGGCGCGGTGCTGCTAGGCAAACTCGCGATGGTCGAGCTCGCCGGCGGTTTCGGTTACAACGACGCGGACGCGTCGTTCACGGGGCCCGGCCGCACGCCTTGGAATCGCGACTTCTGGAGCGGCGGTTCGTCCAGCGGATCCGGCGCCGCGACGGCCGCCGGGCTCGTGGCGTTCGCCATCGGATCGGAAACGTCGGGCTCGATTCTCTTCCCCGCCGCGAGTTGCGGCGTGACGGGCTTGCGTCCCACGTACGGACGCGTGAGCCGCCACGGTGCCATGGCGCTCTCGTGGACGCTCGACAAGCTCGGACCGCTCGCCCGCAGCGCGCGCGACGCGGAGACGGTGTTGCGCGCGATCGCAGGCAGCGACCCCAACGATAGCACGGCGGTGGACCGGCCCTTCGCCGGCATTCGGCGCCGACCGAAAGTCGGCGTGCTGGCGAAGGCCACGGAGAAGACGATGCCGGCCGTTAAAGCCAACTTCGAGGCGTCGCTGCGCGTGCTCGCGGAATTCTGCGACGTGGTACCCGGTGTGGCGTTACCCGAACTCCCCTTCGATGCCGCGGTCGGCACCATCGTCAATGCCGAAGGTGCGGCGGCGTTCCGCGAGTTGATCGAGAGCGGACGCTCGCGCGAACTGCGCTCGGTCGACGACCGGACCGGCGGCTACGTGTCCTATGCGACCCTCGCGGTCGACTACATCGACGCGCAACGGCGCCGCACGCAGATGGTCGAGGCCTGCCGGCTCGCCTTCGGCGCGTACGACGCGATCGCATCGCCCACGTTACCGACGGTCGCCCTGCCCATCGGCATTCCGTTCGATAAGGCGTATCCCAAGTATCCCGGCGCGGCCGGTTTGATCTCCGCCGGCAACGCGACGGGGCTGCCCGCGCTGTGCTATCCTAACGGCTTCGGCGACAACGGCTTGCCGACGGGCATGTCGCTGCTCGGCGGCGCCTTCGGCGAAGCGAAACTGTCTGCGATCGCCAAAGCCTTCCAAGCTCGTACGGATTTCCACACCCGCCGTCCGCCCGTTGGGGCTTGAGGCGAGCGCGAGCTCGCGCGTCAGTACGTGCCGTCCAGGTTCGGGGAGAACGAGACGTCGGCTTGACCGCCCGCGCCGGTGATGGCCGGCAACTGCTGCGAGTTGTTCGGCGGTCCCGATTCAAACACCGGATAGTCGACCGCGATGCACGTTAGCGAATATTCGTCGCCGCTCGCGATCGTGGGCCCGTAGGTCCCGGCCGAATAAGCGCCGAGGTTGGGCGCGAACGTCGCGGCGATCGCCCCGCCGTGATGGACGACGACGGTGTAGAACTGCGAGGCGGAGACGTCGGAGAGGTCGACGAGCGTCTCCGTCGCGGCGCCCGGCACCGTGCACGTTGCAGTCCCACCGCCGCCGCCGTCTTCCTTGAACGCCGGCTTGGCGATGGGGCCCAAGCCCGCCGTGCTCCGCAAGACGCCCGGCGTCCCGGCGATCGTCACGGAGTTCGTGTCGGCCGCCGCGACGTAGATCGAGAGCTGGTACGTTCCGGGCACCGGCTTGACCGCGAAGGTGGTGAAGCCTTGCGTGAAACCGAGAAAACCGCTCGGATAGTCCCCGTCGAGCACGTTGGGATAGGCGGGCGGTCCGCCCCGAAAGTCGATCGGATTGCCGATCGAACTCTCGGCCAAGAGGTCGGCGTTGCTATAGAAGGCGGTGTTGTACACGGAGTTGTAGAGGGCGCCCGTGGCGTCGCTGTTGATCGGCGCGAACCCAAAATTGAATGCCCCGCCGTTCGTGCCGAACGTCGACGGCGTGGGCGAGCTCAGCGGGGGCGGCGGGACCGTGCCGCTGATGTGGTTCGTTCCGCCGTCGATTCCGGCAGCGGCGACCTTGGGCACGACGAATCCCGGAGGACCGGTGATGGTCGGGGTGTTGGCCAAGGTCGCGCTCAGGCCATCGGGCTGGCGGAAGGTCGCTACGGCGTTGAGGCCCTTGCTACCGTCGGCGAAGGTCGCGATGCCGACGGCGAGCTGCGCTTTGTTCTGGTTGAGGTTCGCGGTCGTGAACGGCGGTTGCGAGTTCGATTGGCCCGACGAGCAGCCGGCGCCGAGCGCGGCGGCGACGGCGAGCGTTCCGAACCGGATGAAGGGCGTGCGCATCGAGCTACCTCGTTAGATCTTGAAGTTGTAGTAGAGCTGGTACTGGGTGACGTCGTAGCTCGGCTGCAGCAGATAAGCGTTCTGCCCGTTTGCGAAATTCGGATAGTAGTAGCCGATGCCGAGGCTCGGGTACTGCGCGCCGAGCGCGTTGTAGCCGCTGAGCGGGCCGGAGATGCCCGTCGCGACGGGCTGGTAGCGCGTGTTCGTCGCGTACTGATTTCCGTTGCCGAAGCCCGCGTACACGTTGTTCGCGATGTTGAGGATCTGAAGTCCGATCGTGCTGCGCGAACCAGGTTTGTTCCATTCGATCGTCAGGTTCCCGAAGACGGCGCCGTGGCTGATCACGCCGCCGGCGGACGCACCTTCGGCCACGCCGCGGGTCGCGTCGATGTGCGGGTTCTTGAGCGTGCCCGGGTCTTGCGGGTCGACGTACTGCGGCGCGTACGTCGAACCGTTCGGATCGGTGACGTTGGTGTTGGGGACGTTGTATGGGACGCCGTTGACGTAAACGGCGGTCAACAGCCCTTGGCCGATCGGATAGCCGCGCTCGTAGTAGATTTGCGGATTGATGCGTAGGCCGCCTCTCGATTTGTACTGCACCGCCGCGGTCGCCTGGAACGGTGAAAGGAAGCCGACCCGGTATTGATTGCCGAGGGCCAACGACTGGGAGGGGATGCTCGGGAAGAAATCTTCGTTCGAACTGTCGGGAATCACGTTGCTGGTCTCGTTGATGTACGTGGCCGAGAGCGAGCCGGAGAAACCGTATTCGGCTTCTTTGGTGAGTAGGAACTCGACGCCGGAGGTTCGTTCCACGCCGAGGTTGGTCGCGGTCGTCGGGCCGTATTCGATCGAGCCGTCGGGCAGCAGGATCGGCTGTCCGTTCTTGTCCAGCAAGGGGTTGGCGACCAGGGTCAGGGCGTCGTACCCCCTGCGGTAGAAGGGCGTGAGCTTGACGCTGATGCCGTGCTTGAAATCGTGCGAATACGAGAAGTCGTAATTATTGAAGGTTGCAGGCTTGACGGGTTGATAGGGTACGCCCTCGATGTAGTTCTGATTGATCCAGTACAGTTCGTCGGCGTAGTTCTTGCACGTCAGATTCTGCGTCACGCCGCAGTCCGCGTAGTGCGCGGGGATGTTCGAGAAGCGGGCGAACTGTCCGGTGCCCTGGTTCCAATCGACGTCGCCCAAGGGAGCGAGTTCGACGGAGCGGCCGTAAGAGCCGCGGACCGCATCGTAGCTTCCGAACTGGTAGGCGGCCGATAAGCGCGGCTCGACGACGAGCGGTTTCGTCTCGTCGTTCGGGAGGTTGACCAGATACGGTTGGCTGTCCGAGGTGACTTTCTGGCCGGCCGCGTTGAGCGGGTAATCGTCGGCCGAGAGTTCGGCCGGCGCATAATACTCCGAGAGCCCGCTGCCGAACGTGTAGTGCGAGCCGTCGAGGCGCACGCCGCCCTGGATCTTCAGCTTCTCGTTCGGCGAGAACGTGTCGCTCGCGTAGAGCGACGAATCTCGACGTGAGGTCGAGGACTGTTCGTCGTTTCGCGGTAGCGCGCCCGGGTTGGAAAGATACTGATACAGGTATCCGCACGTCAATATTCCGCTCAGGAACGCCGGGCAGCCTTTGGGCGTCACGAAGTCGTACAGCTCGCCGTAGTACCAGCCGGACCAGAAGCCGTCGCCGGGATCCTGCTGGTCGTAGGTCGGCTGCAAGAAATCGTACTTTCCGCCCACCTGAACGAGGTTCTTCGAACCGAGCTCCTTGGTGATGTCGATCGCTCCACCCGTGCGCTGACCGCCCTGCAAGAGGTAGTAGCTGCTGAATGCCGTCACGTCTTGGCCCGCGAACGGGAAGTCGAACGTCGTCGTCGCGGCGACGCGATAGAACTTCGCGGTCAGGAACGTCGACGAGTCCAGGTTGTCGGAATACTGGAGCTTGAGGGTGCTGTTGGGCTGGTTGTACGAGCCCGGCGACGTGTTCAGCGCGGACGTCGCCGACGGCTGATAGGGAAGCAGTGACGTCAGGCTCTGGACCTGCGCCGGGGAGAGACCGGTGTACTCGTTCGCCACGGCCAGGTAATAGGGGTCGGCGGTCTTATAGTTCAGCCCGGCGTTTCCGCCGTAGTTGCCGTTGAAGATGTAGACCTCGTTCTGCACCACCAGTTGTAGCGATTGACTGAGGTTCCGGCCGAACTTGTACACCATGTTGTCGACGATGTCGTTGCCGATCGTGTTGTCGGTCGTGAAGAACTGACCGATCAGGTTCGCCGGCGTGCCGTGGCCGTAGTCGTAACCGAACGAACGCGTGCCCTCGAACGAGATGTAATTGGAAAACCGACCGTCGCGGGTCGCGAAGCCGTATTCGAGCCCGAGCTCGTGATCGTAGTCCGGCCCCTGGATCGTTCCCTGGATCGAACCGGTGCCGGGATACGTGCCGCGTTTTGCGATCAAGTTGATCGTGCCCGTCCCGGCGTTCCCGGTCGACGCGTCGCCCGCGCCCGGGGTCAGCTGTAGACTGTGGATCGATGGGTTGAGCGCGAGGCTGTTCACGAACTGCGAGGTGAAGGCGTCGGTGTAGTCGATGCCCTCGAACTGAAACCCCTCCTCGTTCTCGCGGCCGCCGCGCAAGACGGGATAGCCGCTCGAATCGAAACTGGCGCCCGGCAGGCTCACGAGGAGGTTGCTCTCGCTCGTGGCGTCGCTGCGCCCCAAGATCGTTTGGATCTGCGACTCCGTGACGGTATACGTGTCCTGAGTCTGCTTGGGCTGAAAGGCCCCGCCCTCGCTGCGGGACGTGATACGGCCGATCGTGCTGAGGGATTTTTCGAGCACGGCGCGCACGTCTTGGATCTGGTCGGCGAACACGGAGACCCCCGTGACCGTCGACGGCTGGAAGCCGGCCAGTTCGAAGGATAGCGTGAACGTGTCCGAGGGCAGCCCCGTGAGGCTGTAAAAACCTTTGGCGTCGCTCGTTGCCGTGTAGGTTCCCGTCGGCGCCGAAGCGGTGATCTTGACGCCCGGCAAGGGCAGCCCGGTTTTCGCTGCGGTCACGGTCCCCGTGATCGTGCCCGTCGTGCCGGCCGCCCTGCCCGCGGAAACGCTCGTAAGGCACAGAGCGGCGACGAGCAGCGCGATGGTCCGCGACCGGCGAACTCCCCGGAAATAGAGAAACAACCCTCGCATTCGAAGTGTCTCCGTGACGCGCGATGTAGTAGAGGAGTAAAGTATGTGACGGTTCCGCGGTTCCGTTCCTGCCTGCATCGCGCTAAACCCGGCGTCCGTCGCTGGACTTTCGGAAGAGACGGAATCGCTTCGAGGGTCGTCGCATAGCGCGCCGGTGGCGATTCTGCTCGCGCTATGCGCTGCGACGGTCTACGGCGCGGCCGACTTCTACGGCGGGCTCGCCAGCCGCCGCACGGCGGCGGTCACCGTCGTCGTCCTCTCACAGCTCGCCGGGATGGCGTTGCTCGGCCTCGTTTGGCTCGTGCTGCCGGGGCGTTTCTATGCATCCGACGTCGTGTGGGGCGCGCTCGCGGGGATCGCGGGCGGCGTGGGGATCGCGGCGCTCTACGCCGGCCTCGCCGTCGGACGGATGGGAGTCGTGTCGCCGCTTTCGGCGGTCATCGGCGCGAGCGTTCCGGTGATCGCCGGGCTCGCGACCGGCGAGCGTCCGGGCGGACTCGCGCTAACGGGCGTCGCCAGCGCGTTCGTCGCCGTGGCGCTCGTGTCGGCCAACGCGGAGAGCAGGCGGATTTCGCTGCGCGAACCAGGCGTGATGCCGGCCGTACTGTCGGGCCTCGGCATCGGGGCGCTGTACGTGTGCCTCGCGCACGGCCACGGCGACGCGGGGCTCGCGCGGGTCCTGATCGCGCGTTGCGCGTCGCTGCTGTTGCTGATCGCCTATGCGTTTCTCCGGCGCGAAAGGCTGCGGCCGGCGCGCGGAGCGCTGCCGATGATTTCGCTCGCGGGCGCTCTCGACATGAGCGCCAACGTCCTCTACGTCTTGGCGACGGGGCACGGCCTGCTCGCGATCGTCGCCGTGCTCACGTCCCTCTATCCGGCCGCCACGGTGTTCCTCGCGCTGGTCGTGCTGCACGAGCGCTTATCGCGTTCGCAGTGGGCGGGCGTCGCGCTCGCCGTCTGCGGCGTCGTGCTGATCGCGGTGTAGGAGCCGGCGCGTCAGAGCGTGGCCCAGACGTCGAGCTTCGAGCGCACCTTGGCGATCACGGCGTTGGTGAACTCGGAGGTCGATGCATGGCCGCCGAGGTCGCTCGTGGCGGTGCCCGCGTAGACGGTCTCGAGCACCGACTCGTAGATCGCGCGCGACGCGTTGGTGGCCCGCTGGTCCGGGATGTGCGAGAGAAGCGCGGCTCCGGCCAGGATCATCGCCATCGGGTTGGCGACGTTCTTCCCGAACAGGCGCGGCGCCGTGCCGTGCGGCGCTTCCGCCATCACGCACGACGGCGTCAGCGCGTCGTCGAACGCGAGTAACACGCTTTCGGCGCCCGCGATCGAGCCGAAGAGCTGCATCACGAGATCGGAGAGGCAGTCGCCGTCGCGGTTGAGCGACGGAATGACCATCGCGTCGCCTGCGCTCGAGATCAGCAGCGCATACGTCGCGTCGATGAGCTGCGGTTCGTAGACGACGTCGGGATAGCGCTCGGCCGCGTCGTCCATCTCTTCCTTGAGCATGCCTTCGTACACCGGGCTGACCGTGTACTTGGGGCCGCCGAACACCTTGGAACGCGTCTTGCGCGCGTGATAGAAGGCGTACTCCGCGACGACCCGGCAGACGCTACGCTCGATGCGTTCGGTGCGGAAGGCTACCTCGTCGTCGCCGATCCGCTCGCGCCACTCCGCCGCGCCGTACGCGTCGCCGACGGCCATGCGCACGATCGAGATCGGCGAGTGCACGCCCGCGATCGGCCGGATGCCCGGCAAGCGGCGGCCGGTGCGCACGATGACCTTGCCGTCGATTTCGCGGCGCAGGATGGCGTTGGGCGATCCCACGTCGCCTTTGACCTCGGGCGTGATCGTCGCGGCCTTGAGCCCGAGTCCCGTGCGCTTCATCGCGGCGGCCGCTTCGTGCACGATCTGGTTCTTCGTCTCGCGTCGCCGCGCGAGCGAGAGATCGTAGTGCTCGAAGGCGAGCGCCATCCCGACGATGTCGGGATCGAGGACGCGCAGCGCTTCGACCAGGAGTTCTTGGCCGGTTTCGTCGCCTTCGAGGACGACGATCGTGGGAGTGCTCATTGGGGGCATATACGGGGGGCAAGGCACCTCGCTCCCCCCGCCATGTGGTGAGACGCCGGGCCCAGGCGCAGGTTCGCGGGGTGGCCGCGAGAACGTCTACGCTCAATGGCACGCGTCAGCCGTAAGGCTCGTGCGACGACGCGCATCCGGCTGAATCTCGAGATCGCGGGCATCGCGGCATTCGGTCTGGCGCTCCTCCTCGGATTCTCTCTTGCCGCACCGGCTCGTACCGGTGCCGTCGGCTTCTGGCTGGCGCACGCTCTCGCGGCCGGCTTCGGCGGCGCGGCGTGGCTCGTGCCGATCCTGGTGGCGATCGTCGGCGGCATCGTCTTCCTCGAAATCAACGTACCGCGCTTGATCGCGACCTTCGGTTTCGCGTCGCTCTGTTATTTTCTCATCATCGACGCGTTCTACGGCAGCGGCGGCGGGGCGCTCGGTAACCTCCTGCAGAGCGGCCTGCGCGTACTCGTCGGCGCCGGCGGCGCGACGCTCGTCCTCGTGGTGCTCGCGCTCGCGCTGACCCTCTGGATCGGCGACATCTCGCTCAAGCGCGTGATCGGCCTCGGCATCGTCTCGTTCGCCAAGCTACGGGCCCTCGTGGCCGGGGCCACCGCCGGCTCGCGCGGTACGGCCCGGTCCAAACCGAAAGCGCCCGGCCCGGCGAGCTTGCGCGAAGCGTTCCATCTGCCCGAGACCTTGCCGCGTCCGAAGAAGGCGACCGGCGCACCCGCCGCGGCCGAGAGCACGGCGGCGGTCGCCGCTCCAGCCACGGCGACGACGCTCGCCACGATCGCACCGGTCGACGCTCGAACCTTCATCGAGACCCAGCCGCCGGTCGGCGCCGCGCCCGTCGAAGCGCTCGAGGAAGAAGAAGATCCCGACGACGAGGATCCCGACGACGAGTACGATGAGGACGACGTCGACGAAGACGATGAGTACGACGACGAAGACGAGGATGACGAAGAAGGCGATGTCGCCGTCGGCTCCGCCGCCTCGACGGCCGTTCCGCCGGCGCCCGTCGTCGTCGGCGAATACGAGCCGCCGAGCCTGCTCGGCGACGACACGCGCCGCACCTACGTGCTGCCGGATCTCTCGCTCTTCGACGCGCCGCAGACGCAGGTCGTCGACGAGTCGCATCGCTCGCTGCTGCTGGAAGATACCCTCGCGTCGTTCGGCGTCGGCGCGAAGGTCACGCACATCGAACGCGGCCCCTCGATCACGCGCTACGAACTCAAACCCGAGCGCGGCATCAAGATCTCGCGCATCTCCGCGCTCGCGGACGACATCGCGCTGGCGCTGGCGGCGACGTCCGTCCGCATCGAGGCGCCGATTCCGGGCAAATCCGCGGTCGGCATCGAGGTGCCCAACGCCCACACGTCGATCGTCGCGATTCGCGAGATCCTCGAAGCGCTGCCGCAGCGCGGCACGGTTCCGCCGTTGCACATGGCGCTCGGGAAGGACATCACGGGCCGTCCCGTCTTCGGCGATTTAGCGAAGATGCCGCACTTGCTGGTCGCCGGGGCGACGGGTAGCGGCAAGAGCGTCTGTCTCAACGGCATCATCGCCTCGCTCCTGGTCTCCGCCACGCCGGATCAGGTGCAGATGCTCTTCATCGATCCCAAGCGCGTCGAGCTCACGGTGTACAACGGCATCCCGCACCTCATCAAGGAGGTGATCACGGACGCGCGGTTGGCGGCCGGTGCGTTATTCGAGATGACCAAGGAAATGGACGCGCGCTACGAGCGTTTCGCCAAGGCCGGCGTACGCAAGATCGAGGAGTACAACGCCAAGTTCCCCGAGGAGAAGCTGCCGTACGTCGTGATCGTGATCGACGAGTTGGCCGATCTCATGCTGATCGCACCCGCGAAGGTGGAGACGACGATCTGCCGGCTCGCGCAGCTCGCCCGCGCGACCGGTATCCACCTGGTCGTGGCGACGCAGCGGCCGTCGGTCGACGTCATCACGGGTATCATCAAGGCCAACATCCCGTCGCGCATTGCGTTCGCGGTCAGCTCGCAGGTCGACTCGCGCACGATCCTCGACATGGCCGGCGCGGAACGGCTGCTCGGCCGCGGCGACATGCTGTTCTTGCCGATCGACGCGCCCAAACCCAAACGCTCGCAGGGCGCGCTGATCACCGGCCTCGAGGTCACGCGGCTGGTCGAGTTTTGGGCGCACCAAGCGCGACCCGAGAATCTGCTCGACGTCGACGTCGTGCCGATCGAGGACGACGACAAGGCCAAGAAGGACGTCGATCCGCTGTGTTACGACGCGGCGAAATTCATCATCGAGAGCAATTACGCGTCGACGGCCCAGCTCCAATCGCAGTTCTCGATCGGCCACCCGCGCGCGGTGCGGGTGATGAAGCAACTCGAAGAGTTCGGCGTCGTCGGCCCGCACGAGGGCACGAAGCCCCGCCGCATCAACATCGGCCTGGGCGAGCTGGAGACGATCGCCGGCCGCCTCGGCCGCTCGGAGCAGACCGACCTCTTCGCCCAAGGCGCGTAATTCGGCGCGGGCTCGCGGGCGGCGGCGGCGAACGCGGCGAGGTGTTCAACCGGCATACAGCCGTCTTCCCTTCCCTGTCGGTCACGGCAGCGGTCGCCTATGTCATCCTCGGCCTGTGGGTCTCGCCTCGACCGCCGGCGGGAATCGACGCGGACGCGGCGGCGTGGGCGGGCCACGGCGTGCCGGCGGCGTCCTTCTTTACGTCTGCAGGGCTCTTCCCGGTGTACGCGACGCTGTGCGGCCTGCTGCTGGTGGTCGCTCTCGCGCGCCGCGCCTGGCTGCCGCCGGTCCTGACGTCGATCGCCGCGCTGATCGTGGCCTGGCGCCTGAGCGATGCCGGGAAGGCCTCTTTCGGACGGCCGCGCCCCGCCCGTTGGTTCGTTCACCACGAAACCTCGTTCTCGTACGCCAGCGGACACGCGACCCTCGCGCTCGCGTTCTTCGGCTTCTGGGCCTACGTCGCGTGGACCAGTTCCCGGCCCCCGCGCGAACGCCGCCTGGCCGTTGGGCTGCTCGCCGCCTGGATCGCGGCGATCGGGTGGTCGCGGCTGGCGCTCGGCGCGCATTTTCCGAGCGACGTCGCGGGCGGCTACCTGTTGGGAGCGGCCGTGCTAGGCCTCGCCGTGAGCGTCTACGAACGCGTACGGAGCGGGAACGCCGGCTCGGCGCGACAAAAGTCGGCGCAATTCGTACGGGGGAAGTCCTTGTGATGGCGCCCGTAGCACGTTAGTCTAAGGAACGTTATGACGATTGTGGCCGACCCTGCGCTGCGTGCGATCGAGCACAAGCTCGACGAGGGAATCTCCCTCTCGAAAGAAGATGGGGTCGCGCTGTTCCGGACCCAAGACATACACACGCTCGGGCGTCTCGCCAAGGCCGCGAAGGAGCGCAAGAGCGGCAAGAAAGTCTTCTACGTCCTCAACCGCTACATCAACTCGACCAACGTGTGCTACGCGAACTGCAAGTTCTGCTCGTTCGCCGTCGACGAGTTCAAGGAGCGCGAGCGGGTCGTGCGGATGCCCGCCGACGAGGTCTTCGCCAAGGCGCTGGAGACCGGTCCGAACTTCAACCAGATCCACATCGTGGGCGGCCACGATCCCAAGCAGCTCTCGCTCGATTACTGGTTGCCGCTGATGCGCCGGTTCAAGGAAGAGCTGCCGCACGTTCAGCTCTCGCTCTTCACCGCGGCCGAACTCGACTATATGGCGCGGCGCCACCGGCTGTCCTACGATCAGTTGCTCGCCACCTTGCGCGAAGCGGGGCTCGACAACATCAACGGCGGCGGCGCCGAAGTGTTCAGCGAACGGTTCCGCAAGCTGGTGTGCCCGAACAAAGTGACTGCGGCGCAATGGCTGGAGGTGCACGAAGTCGCCCACCGGCACGGCATCGCCTCCAACGCGACGATGCTCTACGGAACGATCGAAACGATCGAGGAGCGCGTGGAGCATCTGATCGCGCTGCGCGAGTCGCAGCGCCGCTCGCCCGGCTTCAACGCCTTCATTCCGCTCGCGTTCCATCCCGACGGCAACGAACTGAGCTCGCACGGCTGGACCAGCGGCCTCGACGACATCCGCATCTTCGCGGCAGCCCGGCTGTTGCTCGACAACTTCGACCACATCAAGGCCTATTGGATGATTCAGGGCTTGAAGATCTGCCAGGTCGCGCTCCAATTCGGCGCCGACGATATGGACGGCACGCACGGTTCCACCGACGAAGAGCGCATCTATCACAGCGCCGGCACGTCGTCGGGCCAGTACGTCGACGATCGCGAGTTCCGGCGTTTGATCGAAGAGGCCGGCTACGAGGCGGTGCGCCGGAATTCCACCTACGAGGAATTTCCGTTCGATTGGGCGCCTCCGGCGCGGGCCGAGGTGCGCGAAGCGGTCGGCGCCGCCGGCGACTGACCGGCGTGTTGCGTTCGGGCCGGATCATCTACACGAACGATCTGCCGATCTACACCGCGTTCGACGAAGGCGCGGTGCGGTATCCGGGCGCGCTCGTGGCCGACATCCCGTCCAACCTCAACGCGATGCTGCTCGACGGACGGCTCGACCTCAGCCCGATCAGCGCGTTCCATTGGGCCAAACACGCGGACGTGCTGGCGCTGCTGCCCGATCTCTGCATCGGTGCCCGCAACGAAGTCTGGTCGGTCGTCTGCGTCAGCCGCAAGCCCTTAGCTCAACTCGACGGCGCTACGATCGCGGTCACGCGCGAGTCGGCCAGCGGCCGCAACCTCCTGCGCGTCTTGCTCGAACGCCGGTACGGCGTGCGCGCGACGTTCGTCGAGAGCGCGGATCCGTTTGGGGCCGCCGCGCGCGGCGAGCCGGCGATGCTGATCGGCGATCGCGCCATCGACGCGCAGCAAACGTTCACGCCCGCGCACGTGCACGATCTCGGCAAGGACTGGCACGAGTGGACCGGGCTCGACATGGTCTTTGCGGTCTGGGCCGTACGGCGCGACGTGCTGGCGCAGCACTCGGGCGAAGTGCAGAAGGCGCTGGACGCGCTGATCGCCTCGCAGCGCTGGGGTAGCGCCAACATGGATCGCGTGGTCGCTTCGGCGCAGCAGACGCTGCCGCGCGAGAGCGGTTATTACGCGGCCTACTACGACACGCTCAACTTCGTTCTCGACGCGCGCGCGCGCCTCGGCTTGCGGCGCTACGTCGAGGAACTCTTCGCGCTGGGAGCGATCCCGGCGATTCCCTCGGTCGAACCGGAGGTTCTCGTTGTCCCTCGCTGATATTCTCGATCGGGCCGCGACCGGCGGTCGCCTGAGCGTGGCCGAAGGCGTGCGGCTCTACGAGGAGGCGCCGCTGCACGAACTCGGCGCGGCGGCGCATTACCGGCGCATGTCGCTCTATCCCACGAACGACGTCACCTACGTGATCGATACGACGATCAATTACACGAACGTGTGCAACGTGCACTGTACGTTCTGCGCCTTCTTCCGGCCCGAGAAGCACGGCGAAGGCTATACGATGTCGCACGACGAGGTGCTGTCGCGGGTGAAGTTCGCGGCCGATCAGGGCGCGACCCAGATCATGATCCAGGGCGGCGTCAATCCGGCGCTGCGCATCGAGTGGTTCGAGGAGCTCTTCCGGCGCGTCCGCGCCGAGTATCCCGAGGTCGACATCCACTCGCTCTCGGTTTCGGAGATCAACGGCTTAGCGAAAGTCGAAGGGCTTTCGCCGCGCGAAGTGCTGACCCGCCTCAAAGCCGCCGGTCTCAAATCGCTGCCGGGTGCGGGCGCCGAGATCCTGGTCGAGCGCGTGCGCAAGCGCATCAGCGCGCGCAAGATCAAGCCCGACGAGTGGCTGGGCATCATGCGCGACGCGCAGCTGCTGGGCTTGCCGACGACGGCGACGATGATGTTCGGCTCGATCGAAACCCACGCGGAGCGGATCGAACACCTCGACGTGATGCGCTCGTTACAGGACGAAACCGGCGGCTTCACCGCCTTCATTCCCTGGTATTACGTGCCGTTCAAGACGCCGCTGCGCGGCAAGGAATCGACGGGGCTCGAATACCTGCGCGTGCTCGCGCTCTCGCGGCTCTATCTCGATAACTTCCCGCACCTGCAGGCGTCGTGGTTGACCCCGGGCCTAAAGATGGGCCAACTCGCGCTCTTTTACGGCTGCGACGACATGGGCGGCACGATCTTGGAAGAGCGCGTGGTCACGTTGGCGGGCTCGACCAACGAGGCGACCCGCAAGCAGCTCGAGGAGCTCGTGCTCGGCGCCGGTTTCCGGCCGGTCGTGCGCGACACGTACTGGAATCTACGGCCCGAGATGGCGCTGGCGACCGCGGGCTGACCGGAGCCGCCGCTAACCCGACGGTTTCATCGTTTGCGCCGCGAGCCGCGCGACGAGCGACCGGGGCGCCAGCCGCGGTGAAAAGGCCAGCAAACGATTCGACGTTCCGTCGATGACGGACGAACGTCCCCGATCGAACGCACGCAAGCCGGTCGCGACGACTTGCTCGGAGGTCCGGAACCGGCCGACCTGCGCGTTCTCGCCCGCGACGTTGAAGAAGTTGGTTTGCGTGGCTCCCGGGCAGAGGGCCAGTACCCGTACGCCGCGGTCGCGGAATTCCTCGGCCAGCGCTTCGGAGAAGGACAGGACGAAGGCCTTGGTGGCGCCGTACACGGCCATGTACGGCACGGGCTGGAAGGCGGCGGTCGAAGCGACGTTGATGATCCCGCCGCGGCCGCGCGCCAGCATCGCGGGCGCGAAGCGATCCGTCAGTGCCACGAGCGCTTCCACGTTGAGGCGGACCTGACCGAGGTTGCGCGCCGAGCCGAGGGCCTCGAAGTGTCCGTGCGCGCCGAAGCCCGCGTTGTTGACGAGCAGGTCGACGCGTCCGAGGCGCGCCTCCGTCTCGTCGCCGGCCCGTTCGACGGCGGCCCGGTCCTCGAGGTCCGCCACGATCGGCTCGACGCGGACGGCTCGCTCCGCACGGATCCGTTGCGCGACGCCCTCCAGCGCCGGGCCGCTCCGCGCCACGAGCGCGAGGTCGTAGCCGCGAGCCGCAAGGGCAACGGCAAAGGCCTCCCCGATTCCCATCGAGGCGCCGGTGATCAGGGCTACGGGGCGGTCGGACACGGGAACGGCCTCCTGGCGTCGAGCTTTCCTTCAGCCTACTGAACGCCGTTCATTATGTCAACGCCGTATAAGGATCACTCCCCGGCGAGGATCGTCGCACCCGCCAAGACCTCGGACGACTCGGCGTCGTACAGCGCGACCAGTTGGCCGGGCGCGACCGCCCGTTCGGGAGCGTCGAAGCGCAAGCGCAGCGTGCCCCCCGGCTCCACCGTGGCGATTGCGGTCCCGAGCGGCGCGCGATACCGCGTCATCGCGCGGACGTGCAGCGGGCCGGCGGCGAAACGGTCCGGCCGGATCAGGTTCAGCTCGCCTGCGATCAGCCCGAAGGATGCGAGCTCGTCCTCGCGCCCCACGATGACGGTGTTCGTGCGCGGATCGATCCGCGTGACGTAGCGCGGCCCGTCGTTGAAGTGGGTTGGCGGCAACCCGCGCCGCTGGCCCACGGTGAACTGCGAGATACCCGCATGGCTGCCGACCCGCTGGCCCGCGGTCGTGACGATGGCGCCCGCCGGCTCCGCGGCGGGGTCCGCGCGTTCGAGGATCTCGCGGTAATCGCCGCCTTCGACGAAACAGATATCCTGGGACTCCGTCTTGTCCGCCACCGGGAGGCCGAGCCGCACGGCATGGGCGCGGGTCTCCGCCTTGGTCAGGTGTCCGACCGGCAGCAGCAGGGCGGCGAGTTGGGCCGGGCTGAGCTGCGCGAGGGCATAGGACTGGTCTTTGGCCGGATCGTCCCCGGCGAAGAGGCGTGGGCCGCCGGGGCCGTGCTCCAGCCGGGCATAGTGGCCCGTGGCCACGTAGCTCGCCTCGAGCCGGTCCGCGAAGCGCCGCAAGGTACCGAGCTTTACGAAGTTGTTACAGGCGACGCACGGGTTCGGGGTGCGGCCCGAGCGGTAGTCGGCGACGAAGCGCTCGATGACGTTGCTGCGAAACGCCGCTTCGAAATCGAGCACGTAATGCGGAATGTCCAGGATCGCGGCGCTGCGCCGCGCGTCGTCGAAGTCGTCGGCGCCGCAGCACGATTTGGCGTGCGCCGGCCGCGTCGGCGCGTACATCTTCATCGTCACGCCGACGACGTCGAAACCCGCTTCCCGCAAGAGCCCGGCGGCCACCGCGGAATCGACGCCGCCGCTCATCGCCGCGACGACCCGTCCCTTGTTCATCGCGATACAGGATAACCGAACGGCGGCGCAAACACAAAGCGCCATGCCAGGACTCGGGGATGAGTTTCGCGCTGCTCGAGAAGCGCGCCATCTCTCGCCGTCGGATGTTTCCGAACAGATTCACATTCGTTCGGTCTACTTGCAAAGTATCGAAGACGAGGACTGGTCGGCGATCGCCGCGCCCGTCTACGTGCGGGGTTTCATCCGCACCTACGCGCGCTTCCTCGGGCTCGATCCCGAACGGGCCGTCGAGCGCTTCAACGCATCGGTGGCGGACCAAGGCCAAAAGCTGCACGAAACGGTCGTGACCGCCGCTCCGCGCCGCCGCCCGTCGGTATGGCTGTGGCTGGCGAGCGTGGCGGCCGTACTCTTGGTCGGTTTCGTCGGGTACGAATACTATCTGTTCCAGGCCGGCGAGAAATCGACCGCGCCCGCGTCCGTCGTCGGCCTCGCTTCGCCGGCCGCCACCGCGCAGGCCGGCGCTTCGGCGGCGCCGCGCCCCGCCGCGACGGCGGCGCCGAAGCCGGCGGCGGCTCCCAAGCGGACCCTCGAAGTCCGGCTGACGCAGCGCTCTTGGCTCCTCGTCGACGTCGACGGGACGCAGCGCCTGGAGGGCATCTTCCCCGCCGGCACCCGCAAGGAATTCCATGGAAAGAGTGCGCTCGTCCGCGCCGGGAACGCCGGCGGCGTCGATCTGAAGGTCAACGGCAAGGAGCTCGGCTCGATGGGCGCCGCGGGCGAAGTGACCGACCGTTCCCTCACGCTGGCCGAGGAGTAGATGGCCGATTTCTCGTTCGACGTCGTTTCGAAGATCGACGGTCAGGAACTCGATAACGCGCTCAACCAGACGCGCAAGGAGATCGAAGGCCGCTTCGATTTCAAGAATTCGAACACGACGGTCGAGAGCGACGGCAAGAAGATCACGCTGACGACCAGCGACGAGCTCAAACTCAAGAACGTCGTCGACATCCTGCAGAGCAAAGCCAACAAACGCGGTATCTCGCTAAAGGCGTTCGAGTTCGGCAAGGTCGAGCCCGCCGCCGGGAACGCGGTGCGCCAGGTCGTGACGCTCAAGAGCGGCATCTCCAAAGACAAGTCGCGCCCGTTGATCGACGCCATAAAAGGCGCGAAACTCAAAGTGACCACGCAGTATCAGGACGAGCAATTGCGGGTCTCGGGGAAGAGCAAAGACGACCTGCAGAAGGCCCAGAACGTGCTGCGCGCGCTCGATATCGACGTGCCGCTGCAATTCGTCAACTACCGCTGAATCGAAGAGTTCGGCCGTTTGGTTCCGCGGTGCGCTCACGGCGCGATGCGTTTGCGGCAAGGCCGAGACGGCGGACGTTTCGTCGTTCGTGAAGCGCAGGTCGCCTGCGCCGATCGTGCAGCCGGCACCGAGCGGGCCGGACGTGGTGCGCCGACATCGGGTTCGCTTTCACCTGAGAGCGAGCCAGGCGTCTCCCGTACGATGTGGAAGCTGGGCGCACGTATCACTCAATGGAGAAACATGCGCAGCATATCGCTTTTCATCGGCACCTGTTCGCTCGCGTTCGTCGCGTCGTCCGCGAGCGCGTTTGCGGGGAGCTGTTCCATCCCGGAAGCGTGCTATCTGGCTGCGAACTCGAAGGGGCCGGGTGTCGAAGGAACGTCGGCAGCGAGTTACGGCATCATCGGGATCACGACGTTCGGTCCGTCGTCCGCCGCGTCGCGCACGGCCGGCGTTTACGGGCTCGACCGCAATTCGAAGGGGAACGGGCTGAACTACGGCGTGCTCGGCGTTTCGGCGCACGGTACGGGCGTCGCCGGTGAGTCGACGGCGTCCGTAGGCGTCGTCGGCAGTTCCGCCGGCAGCGCGGGCGTCTATGGATTCTCCAGCGCGTCCGACGGCGTGTACGGCGCGTCCTTCGCGGCCCAAGCGCCCACGTTCGGCGCGATCGGCGGCGTTCTCGGCGTGAACGCCTCGTCGTCGCAATCGACCGGCAATATCGGCGGAGTCGTCGGCATCAACAAGGAGAGCGGTTACGGCGTGATCGCGCTGTTGACCGGCACGAGCTCGGGCGGTGGGCTCTACGCTTCGGGCGCGGGTGGCGCTAACGGGATCGACGCGTACGCGCTCGGCGCCGGCACCGGCGTCTTCGGGAGCTCCGCAACGGGCTACGGCGCTTCGTTCCAGGGCGGTCCGGTCGGCGTGTACGGCGTGGGGAGCAGCGAAGGGTTATACGGCACGAGCGACAAGGGCGACGGCGTCAGTGGCTTCACGACCGCCGGCGCGGCGCTCTACGCTTCGGCCGCAACCGGCTACGGCGGATATTTCATAAAGAGCGGTTCGACCACCACGCCGGTCGTCGCCGTCGTGAACGACGGTTCCGGGGCGGGGCTCGACGTAGCGGCCAACAGCGGCGTCGTCATTCACGTCCCGACCCAAGCCGCCTACATGGCGTTTCTCGCCGACGGTCAGGACGGCAAGCCGGTTTTTTCGGTAGACGGCGTCGGCGACGTGTCCTACAAGGGGACGATCCAGTCGATGGCCCGGACGCCGGGCGGAAAAAACATAACGACCTTCGCACCGCAGACGACGGCGCCGACGCTCGAGGACGTCGGCACGGCGCAGCTCGTCGGGGGCGTCGCCACGGTGCCCTTCGGAGCGCAATTCGCCGCCGCCCTTTCGTCGAGCGAGCCGTATCGGGTGTTTCTGACGCCCGACGGCGATACCAAGGGACTCTACGTCGCAGCGAAGACCGCGCGCGGCTTCGTCGTGCGCGAGACGCAAGGCGGCCGCGGAAGTTTCGCGTTCGATTATCGGATCGTCGGAACCGCGAATGGAAACGCCGGCAAGCGCAGCGCGTTCGTCGAGCCGGCGCCCGCGTCGACCGCGCGCCTTGCCGCGCCTCCGCGCCCCCATCTACCCACGCTGCGAACGCCGCGTCCGCGAACGTAAGAGCGAGCGAGCGCCCGGCGCCGCGGCGCGCATCAGGATGACGCGGGCGCTGCGGCGAAGCCGAAGGAGCATTGTCACCGCTACACAACCGCGTCGCTTTCGTCTCGCTGGGCTGCGCGAAGAACCTCGTCGACTCCGAAGTGATGATCGGCAAGCTCGGGCAGGCGGGCTGGGACTTGGTCCCCGATCCCACCGAGGCGGACGCGATCGTCATCAACACGTGCGCCTTCATCGATCCCGCCAAAGCGGAATCGACGGACACGATCCTCACGCACGCCACGCAAAAGAAGCCCGGCCAGCAACTGATCGTGGCCGGTTGCCTCTCGCAGCGCTTCGGTGAAGAATTGCGCTCGCTCGTGCCGGAAATCGACGGTGTCGTGGGCACGGGCGCTTACGCTTCCATCGTGGAGGTGCTCGAGGAAGCACGGGCCGGCCGCGCGCCGGTGCGCTTGGGTTTCGAAGCCGAGCCCGAGCACGATTTTCTCCCGCGGCTGATCACGACGCCGCGCGCGACGGCCTATCTGAAGGTCGCCGAAGGCTGCGATCACCCGTGCACGTTCTGCATCATCCCGCAACTGCGGGGCACCTTTCGCAGCCGCAGCACGGAATCGATTCTCAAAGAGGCGCGCGCGCTCGCGGCGGCGGGCACCAAGGAACTGATCCTGATCGCGCAAGATACGTCGATGTACGGTCGCGACCGGGGCGCCCGGCGCGGCGGTTTAGCCGCGCTTCTCGATGAGCTGCACGCGATCGACGAGCTCGAATGGATTCGCCTGCTCTATCTCTATCCGGCCACCGTCGACTCCGAACTGATCGATGCGATGGCGCGCCTGCCCAAAGTCTGTAAGTACATGGACATGCCGCTGCAGCACGCGCACCCCGAGGTGCTGCGCGCGATGCGACGACCCTCGAACGGCGAGCGCTATCTCGAGATCGTCGATGAGTTCCGGCGTCGAGTGCCCGGCATCACGATGCGCTCGACGTTCATCGTGGGGTTTCCCGGCGAGACCGAGAGCCACGTCGATTACCTCGAGGAGTGGATCGGCCGGGCGGCGCTCGACCGCGTCGGGTTCTTCACGTACAGCCGCGAGGACGGCACGCCCGCCGCGACGCTCGGCACCCAGGTTCCGGCGAAGGTGAAGCGCGCTCGGCTCCTGCGCTTGCGCGACGCGCAGCGGCGCGCTTCCGAACGGGCCCGGGCCTCCCGGCTCGGGTCGGTCGAGCGCGTGCTCGTCGAGGAGCGCCGCGCCTTGCGCCGCAGCGACCCGCTGCGGGGCGCGCTTGGCGTACCGCAGGCGTGGGTAGGGCGTTCCATGGGTGAGGCTCCGGGCGTGGACGGGGGCATCTACTTCGCGGGCGACGCGACGCCGGGCGAGTTCGTCTCCGTCACGCTGCAGGGCGCAACCGCGTTCGATTTCCATGGCACGCCGGTCACGTCGCCGCACCTGGTCGGAGTATAAGCGTTGGCCAAGCACATGGCGCCTCGCGAGCCGCGTCGCGGTTCGCCGCTCGGAGCGTTTCTCAAGCGCGCGATCATCGCGGTGGCGCTCGTCGTCGGTGTCTTCGCGGGCGTCGTGGCGACGCAATCCGTCGTGCAGCACCGCGCGCCCGTCGACGTGATGGGCGGGTACGTGATCCCCTCGCCGCAGAGCCTGTTCCACCGCGACCGCGTGGCGCTGCTCTTGCTCGGCATCGACTACGATTACGACGCGAAGGACGAGGAGTACTCGGCCAACGCGCGCACCGACACGATCAAAGCCGTCGCGCTCGACCTTCCGAGCGCCGCGGATCCGGACGGCTCGATTTCCATCCTCTCGGTTCCGCGCGATACCGACGTCGTGTTTCCGAGCGGCCGCGAAGATAAGATCAATTCCGCCTACGGCGGCTTCAACGGCAACGCGGCGGCCGCGGCGCACAGCTCCGAACGGACCGTCGCGAATTTCCTCGGCTTGCCGGGCTTCGACCGTTACGTGACGTTGCGCATCGACGCGACCAAGGATCTGATCGACGCGATCGGCGGCATCGACGTGGTTCCCGACGAGACGATGAACTACGACGATAACTGGGGCCACCTGCACATCCACTTCATCGGCGGCAAGAAATATCACATGAACGGCGATCAAGCCGTGTCGTACAGCCGCTTCCGCCACGACGCCTGCAGCGATCCGTGCCGCATCAAGCGCCAGGATCAAGTCATCCGCCTGACGATCGCCAAGCTCAAGAACGACAAGTTCAACGATCTGATGCACGTCACCAAACTGATCGACATCGTGCGCCGCAACGTCTACACCGATCTCTCGCAACAAGAGATGTTGAGCTTGGCCTGGGCGTTCCAACACGTGAACCTCGCGAAGATCGATACGCAACAGGTGCCCTACGTCGCCGATAAAGTGCTTCCGTGTTGCGGCGACGTGCTGATCGCGGACGACGCTGCCAAGAACGCGCTCGTGAAGAAGATGTTCCTGAGTTCGCCGGAGCCATCCGCGCCCGTGGACGCGCAAGCGGTCGCCGCGATCAGGCCCTCGGACATCCGCATCGACGTGCGCAACGGGTCGGGCATCAGCGGCCAGGGCGCGAAACTCGCCGACGCCCTGCGACGGCAAGGCTTCGTGATCGCGGGGGTCGCGAACGCGGATTCGTTCTCGTACGACGCGACGGAGATCCACGTTCATTCGACGTCGACGCCGCTGGCGGGCGAACGCGTGCGCTCGGCGCTCGCGCTCAAGACCGCGACCGTCGCGCCCGACGCGACGCCGAGCGCCGCGAGCGACGTCACGGTTATCGTCGGTCGCGATTTCGCCGCCGCGGCGTCACAGAAGGAAGCCTCGGCGACGCAGTGAGGAGCTGGTTGGGCCGCAGAGATCCGCGCGTCGGCGCGTTGGTGGCCGTGGTGCTCGTCGTCGCGATCGCAATCGCCGGCTTTCGAATCGTCCACCACCTCTTGCAACCCGTGGTGCCGGCGGTCGTGCTGCGCGACGCGAACGCGCACCGGCTGCTCTCGCCGGGCGTCGGGGCGCGCATCGACCGCTTTCTGCACGACCGCCCGCCGCCGGAAAGCGAACGCGTGCGTTACCCGAAGCTCGTCGCGCTTTCGTTCGACGACGGGCCGTACCCGGTGGAAACGCCGCTCCTGCTCGATGTCTTATCGGATTTGCACGTTCCCGCCACGTTCTTTCTGATCGGACACGACGCGCTCGAGTACCCGCAGTTAGCCGATCGCATCGAGCGAGCCGGCGATGAGGTCGCCAACCACACGCAGACGCATCCGGCCGATTTCGAAGCGCTCAGCCCGGCTCAGGTTACGACGGAGTTGCGCGAAGGCGCCGCCACCCTCGATTCCTTGACGCACGATCCGGCGATTCGCACGATGATGCGTCCGCCGCACGGACGTTTCACGGAACGGACCGTCAAGGCCGCGCAAGCGGCCGGCTACGCCGTGATCCTCTGGAACGACGATCCGGGCGATTGGCGCGAGGTGGGGCCGCAAGCGATCGTCGATCACATGGTCAAAAACGCGAGCGCGCCGGAGATCGTGCTGCTGCACAGCGGGCGCCTCGCGACGATCGAAGCGCTGCCTGAAATCGTGAGCCGCTTTCGGGCGGCGGGCTTTTCGTTCGTGACCGTCGGAAAACTGCTTGCGGCGGTGCCGGTGCGCGAAGTCTTGCATCCGGCCAAGCTGCGGGTGTAACGCGAACGGAGGGTTCCCGTGGGTAGGCAGATCATCAACACGCAAGGCCAGGGCCTGGCCTCGTCGGACGCGCGAAACGCGGCGCTGGCTGCGATCGTCGCCGTTGTGATCGTGTTCGCGATCTTCTTCGGAATCAACGCGGCGAAGCTTCACAGTCACGCCCCCGGAGCGGGAGCGCCCCCGTCGATCTCGGCGCCGGCACCCGGGGCGACGTAAATCGCCGTTCGCTCCCGGACGACGTTAAGTCTACGCGGATTCGGCGTGAAGCGGTCCGCGGGAGGTCGATGATCGAGAATCCCACCGAAACCGCGGAGAGCCGGCGGCGCACCGAGAGTCTGGAAGGCACGATGCTCGCGCTGCGTGACGCGCGCGAAGTGCACGACGTGCTCTCGATCGTCGCGCGCCGGCTGGCCCGCGATTTCCGGCGCGCCTGCGTCGCGTACGAGTTTCGCGACGGCACCTTCTTGCCCGTCGTGCCCAGCGCGTCCGCGGTCGATCATCCCCCGTTGCCGGCGTACGAGTTGGACGTCGATGCGCTGCGCACCCGGGTGGTCGTTCGCCGCGGGACCGAAGAACTGCTCGGCATCACCTCGGATGGACAGCTGCGCGCGCTCTTCATATTGGAAGGCAGTAGCGCCTCGCTCGCCCAGGAGGATATGAAGTTCCTGCGCGCGCTCGCCGCCCACGTGTCGCTCGCGCTTTCCAACGCGCTGGCCTTCGATCAGCTGCGCCGCTACGCCGCCGAGGGTGCGGCGCTAACCGAAGCGGCGCGGACGATTCTGGGCTTCACGGACCTCGAGTCGCTCGCGGCCTCACTCTGCCGGCTCGCGATCCGTCTCGTCCTCGCCGACCGGGCGTGCCTGTACGATAATCGGGGCAGCGAGCTGGTACGGGTCGCGTACGCAACCGTGCGGCCCGGCCTCGAACCGCCCGAGCGCGTGCCCCTCGCCGGTGAAACCGTGGCCGCGTCGGTCGCCGCCGCGTTCGGCAGCGCGCCGCTCACGGTCAGCCGGCTCCGGTTGCCGGGCGGAAATTTCTCGGGCGAGCACAACGGCTCGCTCGTCCTCTCGCGGTCGAGCCCGTTCGAGCGCGCGGAGCTGCGGGTGATCGAGACCTTGATCTCGCTCGCGGCGCTGGCCATTCGCAACGTGGACCTCTACGAGCAGTCGACCCGCGCCAACGAGGCCCTGGCCGAGAGCAACGCCTTCAAGGACGACCTGATGGCGATGTTCGCCCACGATTTCAAGGGGCCGCTGACCGTCATCTCGGGGTACTCCGAGCTGCTCCTGGATATCGACGATCCCACGGTGACCCGCAGTGCCGAAACGATCGTCGAGCAGACCCGCCGGCTGGCCAAGCTCAGCGAGGACGCGCTGGCCTTGGCGGCGACCCAGAGCGCGGGGTTCTCGCTCTCGCGCGCGCCCGAGAACGTGGCGGACTTTCTGCGAACGGCGGTCCTGCCGCTCGATCCGGCGGGCGATCGGATCGCCGTCGTCGCCCCTGGCGAGGTCGTCACGGCTTCCTTCGACCGCTCGCGCATGCGCCACGTGATCGACAACGTCGTGGGCAACGCGCTCAAGTACTCCAAAGGCCGCGTCGAGGTCCGCGTCGTGCCGCAGCTCCGGGAAGTGTGGATCGAAGTCGCCGACTCCGGCATCGGCATCCCCGCCGCCGACATCGAAAAAGTGTTCTCGCGCTTCGGGCGCGGGTCGAACGCGCGTTCCCTCAGCATCGCGGGGTCGGGCGTCGGACTCTACATCGCCAAGAAAATCATCGACATCCACCACGGCCGCCTGGAAGTCGACACCAAAGAGAACGAGGGCAGCACGTTCCGCATCGTTCTGCCGTTATAGCATGGGTGGCCGCCGCGCCGCGGAACCCGGAGGGCTCCGGACCCGGTTTCAACCAATATCCGCGAGCGGTACGCCGGCCTGCTTCGCAGCTAGCAGCGGAATCCCGTCGCGCAGCCGGCGCGCGTTGGGCAAGAGACGACCGGGGACCGCTCCCGGTAGAGAACACGATCCGGCGGAAGGCGCGAACGCGTCCCCGGCCGGCACACAGCATGCGAGAGAACGCGCTCGCGGAGGACCGCGGGAATCTGCCGGGGTGCTACGCCGCGAAGCGGCTCGCATACCCAGCGGGGGTTCGGGGGGGTACCCCCCGTATAAAGTGAGTGAATGGGCTTCCTGAAGACGATATTTGATGGTAACGAGCGCGAGATCGCGAAGCTTCGCCGTACCGTCGCGGCCACGAACGCGCTCGAACCGGAGATCTCGGCGCTCTCCGATGCGGAGTTGCAGGCCAAGACGCCCGCGTTTCGCGAGCGCCTGGCGGCCGGCGAAGCCCTCGACGACATGCTGCCCGAGGTGTTTGCCGTGTGCCGTGAGGCCGGCAAGCGGATCCTGAACATGCGCCACTTCGACGTCCAGATCATGGGCGGCCAAGTCTTGCACGAAGGCAAAGTGGCGGAGATGAAAACGGGCGAAGGCAAGACGCTCGTCGGCACCTTGGCCGTCTACGCCAACGCCCTGCTCGGCCGCGGCGTCCACGTCGTAACCGTGAACGATTACTTGGCGCGGCGCGACGCGGAATGGATGGCGCCGCTCTACAACTTCCTCGGCCTCTCGATCGGCGTGATCCAGCACGACCTGCAGCCGCCGCAGCGGCGCGAGGCGTACAACGCCGACATCACCTACGTCACCAATAACGAAGTCGGCTTCGACTACCTGCGCGACAACATGGCCTGGCGGCTCGAGGACATGGTGCAGCGCGAGCTCTTCTATGCGATCGTCGACGAAGTCGACTCGATCCTCATCGACGAAGCGCGCACGCCGCTGATCATCAGCGGTCAGGGTCAGGACGCGACCGAACTCTATGCGAAATTCGCGCAGATCGTGCCGCGCCTCATCAAAGACGAGGATTTCACGGTCGACGAGAAGGCGCACGCCGTTCCGATCACCGAGAAGGGCGTCGCCAAGGTCGAGAAGATGCTGGGCATCCAAAACCTCTACGACCAGCGCAACCTCGAACTGACGCACCAGCTCAACGCCGCGCTCAAGGCCTGGAACCTCTTCCACAACGAGCAGCAGTACATCGTCAAGGACGGCGAGGTCGTCATCGTCGACGAGTTCACCGGCCGCCTGATGTACGGCCGCCGGTATTCCGACGGCATCCATCAAGCGATCGAAGCCAAGGAGAAGCTCAAGGTCCGTAGCGAGGACCAGACGCTGGCGACGATCACCTTCCAGAACTACTTCCGGCTCTACAACAAACTCGCCGGCATGACGGGTACGGCCAAGACCGAAGAGCGCGAGTTCCGCGACATCTACGGCCTCGACGTCGTCGTGATTCCGACCAATCGTCCGATCGCGCGCGAGGACAAGGGCGACATCGTCTTCAAGAGCGAGAACGCGAAATTCGAAGCCGTCGTCGACGAGATCATCCGCGAACACGAGAAGGGCCGCCCGGTTCTGGTCGGCACGCGGTCGATCGAGAAGAGCGAACGCCTGGCGGTGCTCTTGCGCCGGCGCGGCGTCGAGTGCGAGGTCCTCAACGCCAAGTATCACGAGCGTGAAGCGGAGATCATCAAGGACGCGGGCCAACGCGGTGCGGTCGTGATCGCCACCAACATGGCCGGCCGCGGCGTCGACATCAAGCTCGGCGAGGGCGTCGCCGAACTCGGCGGCCTGCACATCATCGGCACCGAGCGCCACGAGTCGCGGCGCATCGACAACCAGTTGCGGGGCCGCGCCGGCCGCCAGGGCGATACGGGTTCCACGCGCTTCTACGTCTCGCTCGAAGACGAAGTGATGCGCCTCTTCGGCGCCGAGCGCATCCAAAACATCATGAACGCCGTCGGCTTCACGGACGACACGCCGATCGAAGCCAAGATGATCTCGCGCTCGTTCGAGCGCGCGCAGTCGAAGGTGGAGAACCACAACTACGAGATCCGCAAACAGGTTCTCGAGTACGACGACGTCATGAACAAGCAGCGCGAGGTCATCTACGCGGAGCGCCGCAAGGTGCTGCACGGCGAGTCGCTGCGCGATTTCATGCTGCAGACGCTGCGCGATAAGGCCGAGCAGGCCGTCGATCAGAACGCGCCGGAGAACGTGCACCCCTCGGAGTGGGATCTCGAAGAGATGCTCGCCGAAATGGAGCTGATCTTCCCGATTCGCGGGCGCCTCGCCGTCGAGGACTTGGAGAAGCTCGACCGCGAGGGCATGAAGGCCAAGCTCTACGAGACCGGCGTCCAGGCCTACGAAGAGAAGGAAGCGGAGCTCACGCCCGAGATCACGCGCGTGATCGAGTCGCAGTACATCATGCTGCCGATCATCGACCGCCTGTGGGTCGACCATCTCTACGTGATGGACGCGCTCAAGACGGGCATCGGCTTGCGCGGCTACGGTCAGAAAGACCCGCGCGTCGAGTACGAAAAAGAAGCCTACGAGATCTTCGAAGATCTCAAGAACAACATCGCGGACGAAGCGATCAAGGCGTTCTTCCGCGTCGTCGTCGAGCGCACGGACCCGAACGATCCGAACGGCCCCGCCGGCCCCATGGCCGGCACCGAGGGCGGCCCGATGGCGCCGCTCGAGCCCGCCTACGCGGGCGGCAACGGCGCATCGCACAACGGCACCGCGTTCGAGCAACTACCCAGCGGCGCGCTCGCGCCCGCTATGGAAGCCGCGCCCGTGCAACAGGCGGCGCCGCAACCCTCGCGCTTGGATCCCGCCTACGCGCAGAAGCTCTTGGGTCCCGTTCCCGGTGCCGAGCAGAAGCGCACGATGCATACGAACCTCGGCGAGGAGGAACCGAAGAAACCCGCTAAGAGCGATTCGAAGGTCGGCCGCAACGAGCTCTGCCCGTGCGGTTCGGGGAAGAAGTTCAAACGCTGCCACGGCGTGACGGCGTAGCGGTCCCCCGGATGCGTACCGTCGTGCCGGCTGATCTCGAAGCCGGCTCGCGCGGTCACTGCTTCTCGTAAACGTACGTCGACGCTTCGTTCGCTTTGCCCGGGTCCCAAATGACGGTGGTCATCGTCTTACCGTCCGCGCTCACCGTGGTTTTCGAATAGCTGTAAGGGTTCGAGCCGATCTTATCGGTCTCCGTGTAGCTCCGCGGCCCGGTGGAGGTCGCGATGACGATCGTCCCCGGGGCTAGCATCGGTCCGTGCAGGACGGACGGCTTTCCGTCAAGCGTCATGTGGACCGTTCGTTTGAAATACACGAAATCGATCCCGCCTTTGAAGGCGCGGCACGTGAAAATGTCCGGCGTACCGGTCCTCGTGTCGACGAGCTTCCACGTGCCCGCGAGGCCCGGACCGCCGGCGAGGCGGGTGGAACTGCGTACGTCTGTCGACGGCTTGCCGTCCGGGCCTACGCTCGTGTCGGCCTCGTGGAGCGTCTTGCCGTCGGGGGAGAGCGTGATGACGCTCGACGCCGCCGCTTTTCCGCCGTTCAGATAGGTGTAGCGATACTGCCGCGGCGTGGGATTCGTGCAAACGATCGTTCTCGTGCCGCCGATCGAATACGGCTTACCATCGCACCCGAAGCTGCCCGCGACCTGCGCGCCGTTGCTGTATTGCAGCTTCCCGCCGGGCAGCACTCTGTAGCTGTAGGTGTATCCGTTCAGCTTGCTCTTCGCGGGATTGAGCTTCCATGTGCCGTCCCACGGCGACGATGCTTGCGCCGCGGAGGCGCAGAGAACGACGGCGCCGACGACGCCGGTCTTAAAGAGAGAAGACGAGCGAGACATGAGAGCGCCCTTCGACAAGCTTCGGGTGACGAGGGACCAGGATAGGCCGTGACTCGGCATAGGGAAGGGAGAAAAGGCTCTTCGCCGCCAGACAGAGCTTGGCTACCCTTGGTCCATTGCCTTTCCCGCGCAAGGCCTGAGAACTCCCGGCTAGCAGCAGGACCTACTTCAGCTCGATTCGAGCGTTTAAGTCCCCATTATTGTCCGGTGCAACAATAAAAAAGAACGTGCGGGCCCTTCGAATTACTCGTATTCACCCGATGTGCTGCTCCCGACGGTTGGGTTCCGGTCGCCGGTCTGACCGAGCCGCGCGGCATGCCGTGTGGAACATACTTCGGTGGAAATCATCGAGCGGATAGGGCGGCCGATGAAAGCAGCGTCTTCGCATTCGTTCCCTGATTATGCGACGTTCGTCGCGCCGATTACGATCGATCTCGCTCGACCCATTGCGCCCGGGAAGGTCCCGGCTCGAACGGATCGGCGAAATATTGCGTCTCGCGAGCCACTTTCCCATCCTGGAATTCCATGATGCTCACGGAATACGACGGCCTGCCGTCGTACGCGAGAACGAACTCGGTGACCCACAGGTCGCCCGCGCCGACGATGCGCTGCACCTGGAAGCGCTTTGCGTTCGGCTGCGCGACGCGCGAAGCCTGAATGTTGTGCCGGCCCTCGATGCGCTCGCCGGATTGCGGATATTCGAGCAGCGCGTCGTCCCGGTAAATGTCGTGCTCGACGTCGAAGTCGTTCGCATCGGAGGCAGCCCAGTGGCGTTCGAGTGCCGCTCGAATCTCGCTCTCGTCCATGCCGTTGATCCTCGTGCCGGTCATTGAAGCTCGACCGCTGCGGAACCTGTTCTGAGTTGGGGCTGCGGTCACGTAAGCGAGGGCGCGCGGAGCCGCTCCACGAATTTCGCCACGTTGTGATCCCGAATGCAGGCGAACACGGATTGCGAACGCGTGTCGAACGATAGTTTCGCGGTAACGCTCGCCGACCTGGAAGAATCTCCGCCCGCGGTGCGGTTCGCGTCGACGCCGATCGACGTGTTCTTCAAGCCGCGCAGCGTGGCGGTGATCGGCGCGACCGAGCGGGCCGGTGCGGCAGGTTGCATCGTGCTCGAGAACCTCATCGGGAACACCTACGGCGGCGTGGTGTATCCGGTGAATCCCAAGCGCGAAACGGTACTCGGGGTGGCGTCGCATCCGTCGGTCGGCGCGATTCCGGGCGATGTCGATCTGGCCGTCTTCGCGATTCCGGCCGCCGGCGTACCGGACGCGGTCACACAGTGCGTGGCCAAAGGCGTCACGGGCGCGGTCGTGCTCGCTTCAGGGTTCAGCGAGGTCGGCCCCGAGGGCGCGGCGCTCGAACGCGAGGTGCTCGAACGCGCGCGCGCCGGCGGGTTACGCTTGCTCGGCCCCAATTGCCTCGGCGTCGGGTACCCGCCCGACGGCCTCAACGCCAGCGTCGGCAGCGCGGCGCGCGCGGGAAGCGTCGGCTTCGCGAGCCAGAGCGGCGCGCTCAGCAGTTCGATCCTCGAATGGAGCCTCGCGCAACAATTCGGTTTCTCGGCCTTCATGTCGATGGGCTCGATGCTCGACGTCGATTGGAGCGAGGTCATCTATTTTCTTGGCGACGATCACAACACGCGGAGCATCGTGCTCTACGTGGAATCGATCGGGAACGCGCGGCAGTTTCTTTCGGCGGCGCGCGAGGTGGCGCTGAGCAAGCCGGTGATTTTGATCAAGGCCGAGCAAGCGCGGCCGCGCGGGGTGGCGGCTCCCTCCGCAGCGGCGCGACTCGACCGCGCGGTCGTGCTCGACGCCGCGTTCGACCGCAGCGGACTGCTGCGCGTCGATTCGATCTACGAACTGTTCTCGATGGCCGAGGTGCTCGCCAAGCAGCCGCGCCCGCGTGGAAACCGTTTGGCGATCGTCACGAACGCGGGCAGCACCGCGGTCTTGGCCACGAACGCGCTGGTCGCGGGCGGCGGCCTCACCGCCGAGCTCGGCAAGCCCGCGTTCGACGCGCTCGACGACGTGTTGCCACCGCATTGGAGCCACGCGAATCCCATCGACATGCTCGGCGATGCGACCCCGGAGCGGTTCGCGCGGACGATCGAAATCGTGGCGTCCGACCCGAACGTCGACGGCTTGCTCGTGACGTACGCGCGTCAAGGCGCGCCCACGGCGGCCGATATCGCCGCCGGCATCGCGGCCATTCCGAAGCTTCCGCGCAAACCGGTGCTCGCGAGCTTCATGGGCGGCGACGAAATAAAGAGCGGAGTTGAAATCCTCGGTCGCGCCGGCATTCCGACGTTACCGTACCCGGACGCCGCCGCGCGCATCTTCAATTTGATGTGGCGCTACGACGACAATTTGCGCGCGCTCCTGGAGACGCCGAGCCTCGCGCCCGACGAGGCTTCGCCGAACCGCGTCGCCGCGCGGGCGCTGATCGCCGGCGTGCTCGCGCGCGGACGGACCCGCTTGACCCAACTCGAAGCGAAGCAGTTGCTCGGGCACTACGAGATCGCGACCGTCCCGAGCGTCGTCGCGACGAGCGTCGAAACGGCGGTCGCCGCCGCCGAGTTCCTCGGCTATCCGGTAGCGCTCAAAGTGCACGCGCCGCAGATCCGGAACAAAACCGATAACGGCGGCGTGCATCTGCGCGTCGGCGACGCGGCCGGCGTGCGACGCGCCTACCAATCGATCGCGTCGATGACGGCGCGCAATGCGGACGCGACCGTCTTCGACGGCGTGCTCGTCCAGCAGATGGTCGAGACCGAAGAAGGGTACGAGCTGATCTTGGGCAGCAGCATCGAGCAGCAATTCGGGCCCGTGCTGCTGTTCGGTCACGGCGGAAGGCTCGTCGACGTCTATCGCGACTGGGCGCTGGGCTTGCCGCCGCTGACGGAGGCCCTGGCGCGCCGTATGATCGGCAAGACGCGCATTTCCGCCGCCTTCGCGGGGGGCGGCGGCGTGCCCGCCATCGACGTCGACGCGCTCTCCCAGGCGTTGATCCGCTTCAGCAACCTGATCGTCGACCATCCGCGCATCAAGGAGTTCGAGATCAACCCGCTGTTCGCGACGGCGAAAGGCGTCGTCGCGCTGGACGCTTACGTCGTGTTGCACGCGGCCGAGGTGGACGACGCCGCGCTGCCGCGCACCACGATCCGCCCGTATCCCTCGCAATACGAGGGTACCTGGAGCGCGCGCGACGGAAGCGTGCTCGAAATCCGGCCGGTGCGCCCGGAAGACGAGCCGCTGATGCCGCCGTTCCACCGCGAACTCTCCGAGCGAAGCGCGTACTTCCGCTATGCCGGCGCACGCCGCCTCACCGACCTGATCTCGCACGAGAAGCTCGCGCGCCTGTGCTTCATCGACTACGCGCACGAGATGGTCTTGATCGCGTTGCGCACGGCCGCGGACGGGACGCAAGCCGTCGTCGGCGTCGGGCAGTTGGTGATGGAGCACGAAGGAAACCAGGCCGAATTCGCGTTGATCGTCTCCGACTCGTTTCACGGCAACGGCTTGGGCAGCGAGTTGCTGCGGCGTCTGGTCGAAATCGGCCGCCGCGAGCGCGTGGGCCGCATCGTCGGACACATACTCGCGGACAACCGTCCGATGCTCGACGTCAGCCGCCGCTTGGGCTTCGCGCACAAACGCGAGTTCGGCGGCCCGATGATCGTCGCGACCCTCGAACTCGCGTAACGCTGGCGGCCTAGCTAGCTAGAAGCGCACCGGCTTCGGGTAGGCGAGCCGGAACGGACCGCCGCGCGTGAACGGCCGGAAGGCACCGTCTTCCTGCGAAAGGCGGTCCGCGATCGTCCAGAGGACGGCGGGATTCACGCCGAGCCCGACGTGGCTCGCGCCGATGACCTCGACGTTTTCCGTCCAGTCGTTCGTCCGTAAGAGCGACGCGCGCCAGTTGACGATGCCGTCGAGCTTCGAATAGATCGACGTCGTGGGGACGTCGATGTCGTGGCCGATCTTGTCGAACTCGTGCGGCAGCAGTTGCTGCTTCTCGTACTCTTCGGGACTCGGGCCCTCGCCCGTGACGCTATGGTAGATCTTGCTGATGTTGGTCGCGCGCGGATCGCGCGAAAACGGCGTTCCGAGGGTGATGACCGAGCGCACGTGCTGCGGCGATTCGACCGCGAGCATGCGCGCGTACACGCCGCCCAGGCTCCACCCGACGATACTGACGCGGCGGCCCGACGCATCGTGGATCGAAGCGAGCCGCGCGAGCAACGCGTGGCGCATGCGTTCGACGCCGCCGATGTTGCGCCCCAGATCCCAGCCGTGGGCTTCGTAGCCCAAACGTTTGACGTACTCGCGCAGCAGGGTGGTCGAGGTGTCGCTGGTCAGAAATCCGGGAAGCACCAGGACCGGATGGCCGTCGCCGGCCGGCGCGGAAAGCAGCAAGCCCGCCGTTGCCAAGCTCAGCGCGCCTTCGATCGTCCAGCGGCTCTCGGCGAGCCAGAGCAGGCGCGAGGGCGGCCGGAGGCCTTCGTGCACGTGCCGGACCGGCACGGCGCTCGAAGTGCTGAAGGCTGTCGTCGTCATACGGTTCGCTCCTTTAGGTTCTTATCGTCATAACCGGCCGCGCCTGAAGACCCAGCGCTCCAAGGTCGCGGCCGTGGTACCGGTCATATAGTCGTCGAGGATGTTCAGAACGATCGCCGAGAGCGCGCCTCGCCGGCGCCCGACGATGGGGTCGAACGCGAGCGGAAACAGCCGCCGACGGAAACGAACCCCCAGTTCTTCGAGATGCGCGAAGAACGATTCGGGATCCGAAGGCGGCATGCGGGTCGCGCTGCCGATTTCCCGGATGTAATAGACGTTCTTACGGCCCTGGCGGACGATCGTAATCAGGCGGTGCTCGTGTGCGAGTTCGCGGACGGCTTCGCTCACGTGAGATGCGTGCAGTTTGGTGAGCGACGCGATCGTCTCTCGATGCGGCAGGCAACGGCCGAAGCCTTTGGACCAATCCGCGTGGAACGAGAGCGCGAGCAACACCCGCAAGGCGCGGCCGCTGAGGCCCAGCGCGAGCCACTCCGGATCGCAGCGAGCGAAGCGAAGCGTGGTCGAGTCGAGGTTGCCGGTCGTGCGTGGTGCCAAGGTCAGGTTCCGCCCACGGTACCATAGCAGGTCCCGTTCGAGCAACCGAAACGAGCCGTTTTCGTAAAGATACTCTTTGCGAATAATCGCCGCGGTGATACGGCTCGACGCGCCGAGAGCGCGAGCGCGGCGCGGCGGCGAATGGATCGCACGCATCGGCGCCGTCTTCGAAGATCCTCGCAGCAGGTAATAAATGCCCGTACATCCGAAGCTGGCAGCCTGTTTCGATCCGGAGGACCTCGATGCGAAAGGCCGCGCGCTATTTCTCGTTGTTTGCCGCAGGCATGGTACCGGCCGGATGCGCCGGCGCGGGCGTCGCCGTCACGCCGGGGTCGCCGGCGGCGAGCGTCGCTCGAATCGAGCGCGCGGCCGCGCCCCGCGCGACCGCGACGCCGCTCAACGTCGCCGCGACCATCGCGTCGGTCGTCGCGAGTGCAGAAAAGAGCTACGGCTTTCCCGGTGCCGCCGTCGAAGTCTATTACGGCGGTAAGGCGTACGCGTACTATTACGGCGTACAGGACCGCACGACGCGCGTTCCCGTGTCGGCGCAGACCGGATTCGAGCTCGGTTCGCTGACCAAGACGTTCACGGCGCTCGCGCTCGAGCTCGCCGTCCAGTATCCCTCGCTGATCGATTCGGTGAACAAGGGCACGAAGGTGACGAAGGTCTCGCTCGACGATCCGGCCACGAAGTACGTCTATCTCTTCCCGGTCGCGCATCCGCAAACCGAGACGGCGCTGGCAGCGCCGTGCCCGTCCGCGAGCCCCGAGCCCGTGGTGCCCGCGAGCAAGTACAGCGCGACCTGGAAGGCGATCACCTTAGAAGATCTGGCCGATCACACGTCGACCTTGCCGGATCAGCCCGCGAACATCTTCGGAACCGGCACCCTGCCGGTGCCCGACCGGCCGTGTTACGGCGCGCAGGACTTGGAAAATTACGTCGCGACCTATAACGCTCCCGCCGGTGCGAAGCTCGGCTCGTCCTATCTCTATTCGGATATCGGATACGGCGTGCTCGGGTACGCGTTGCAAGGCATCTACAACGTCGAGTACTACACGTTGATGGAGTACCTCATTCTCTCGAAGCTCACGATGCACCATACGTTCGACGTGAGCACGGCCCCGGCGGGTTACGGAGCGAACTACGCCACGCCGTATCTGGGCAACGGGACGACGGCGACCTACCATTGGCCGTTCGACGCGTGGCCGGGCGGCGGAACGCTGCGCTCGACCGGGCCGGACATGCTGTACTACCTCGAAGCGGCGTTGCAGATCAGTCCGAATGCGCAAATCAACGCGGCGATGAAGGCGGCCCAGGTACCCATTCCGGCCGTCAAGGGCGGGCCGGTCCAGGGCCTCGCTTGGGCCCAGGAGTCCCTCGATTCCACCGCCGGCCGCAAGCCCTTCACCGTCACCTGGAAGGACGGGGCGACCGGCGGCATGTCGGCTTGGATCGGGGTCGTGAACCCGGGGTCGAAGACGGCCTTCGGCGTCGTGGTGATGGTGAACGAGTCCGACGGCGGTGCGCCCGCACCCGGCATCGCCACCAAGATCTTGGAGGACCTCGCTCCGTAGCGCCGCGGTAGGCGGCTTCCGCGAACCAGGGTCTCCGGCCCGGCGAAGCCGAATCGTGAGCGGCTATGAGCGACTCGCAGTTGACCACGATCGGACGCCTCGAAGACCGCCTGGGCTCGCTCAAGGTGCGTCTTTGACTACGACCGCAAGACCCGGGCCGTAGCCGAGCTCGACCAGCGCTCGCGCGCCGAGGATTTCTGGAGCGATCCCGACGCCGCGCAGAAAACGATGAAGCGCCTGGCCGACCTCCGTGCCGAGACGGACGAGATCGCCTCGCTCGGCCGGCAGCTAGCCGACGCGCGCGAGTTGCTCGAGATCATGGGCGATGAAGACGGCACGGCCGAGGAGGTCGAGGCCTCGATCGCTGCCGCCCAAGAGCGGGTCGACGGTCTCGAGATGGCGGCGAACTTCGACCGGGAGTACGACGACCACGGCGCGATCGTCTCGATCCATGCCGGCGCGGGCGGCATCGATGCCGCGGATTGGACGCAGATGCTCGCGCGCATGTACCTGCGCTGGGCGGAGCGCAAGGGCTTCGCGACGCAGATCGCCGACGAATCGCCGGCGGAAGAAGCGGGGCTCAAGTCCGTGGCGATCTTCGTACGCGGTAAAAACGCGTACGGCATGCTGGAAGGCGAACGGGGCGTGCACCGGCTCGTGCGCATGTCGCCCTTCGACCAGCAGCATCGCCGTCACACCTCGTTCGCTTCCGTCGACGTGGTGCCGGAAATCGCGACGGACGAGAAGATCTCGATCGAGATCAAACCCGAAGATCTGCGTGTGGAAACCTACAAGTCGGGCGGCGCCGGCGGCCAGTACGTCAATAAGACGGAATCGGCGATCCGGATCATCCACTTGCCGACCGGCATCATCGTGGCCTCGCAACAGGAACGTTCGCAGATGCAGAACCGCGAGCTCGCGATGACGATGTTGCGCTCGCAGCTGGTGCAGCGCGAGATCGAGGAGCGCGAAGCGAAATTAGCGGAACTGCGCGGCGAGCGGCGCGCCAACGAGTGGGGCTCGCAGATTCGTTCCTACGTTCTGCAGCCGTACACGATGGTCAAGGACCATCGCACGGGCGTCGAGGTCGGCGACGCTGCGGGCGTGCTCGATGGGAACGTCGATCCCTTCGTGTGGCCGTATCTGCAGCAGCGGCGGCGCCTCGACGCCGCGCCGACCTGATGGCCGCGGTCGACGTCGTCGTCGTTTGCTGGAACGACAAAGAAAAGATAACGACCGCGCTCGATTCGGTCTTCGCGCTCGAGGAAGTCCGCGCCGACCCGTCCTTCGCGAACGTCGTCGTCTCCGATAACGGTTCGAGCGACGGCAGCCGCGAGTTCCTGCGGGAGCGCTACGGCGAGCGCGTCACGATCGTGGAGAACGGCGCGAACCTGGGCTTCGCCGCAGCGTGCAATCGCGCGTTCGCGGCGACGCGCGCGCCGTACGTCTTTCTCCTCAACCCCGACGCCGAACTCAAGCCCGGCGCGCTGGCCGCCATCGTCGCGTTCGCGGACGAGCACCCGCGCTGCGGCATCGCGGGTTCGCGCATCTACAACTACGACGGCACGATCCAGGAGTCGTGCGGCGAGTTCGACACGTGGACCGGCGCGTTCTTGCGCTCCAGTGCCTGGGGCGAATGGCCGTTGCTGCGCAGCTTCTCGAACGGTTTCGCGCTGCGCGAATGGGGCCACTCCGGAACGCGGCGCGTCGACCTCGCCATCGGGGCGGCGCTGTTGATCCGGCGCAAGCTCTTCGACGAGATCGGCTTCTTCGACGAGCGGTTCTTCCTCTACCACGAAGAGGTGGACTTCGCCAAACGCGCGGCCGCCGCCGGCTGGGAGACGTGGTACGTGCCGGCCAGCGAAGCGATCCACGAGGGCATGGGCAGCGCGCGCGGCAATTACAACGTCGAAGCGCGCAAACAGGCGTCGCGGCGCAAGTATTGGCTCAAACATCACGGTCCGCTCTGGTACGCGACCCTCGTCGCGGCGCTGGTGGGGCGTTACGTGCTGTACGCCGCCGTGGTGGTGACGGCCGGCGCGTGGCTACGCCGCGCCGCGACGAAGAAATGAGCGTCGTGTGATCGCGCCCGAAGCGGTGGTCACCTTCGAGCGGCTCGACGGTTTCGAAGTCGTCAAGTCGTTCGGGACGGCGCGCGGCGAAGCCGTGACCTCGCGCAATTTCTTGCGCGCCACGTTCCGGTCGCTCGGTTCCTTCATCGGCTTCGCGCCCGTCGACTTCCTGACCGACGCGGACCGGGCGCGCAGCGAGTCGCTCGCCGCCCTGCTGCGGGCCGCGGAGCGGATGGGCGCCAACGGCGTCGTCGGGCTCCATTTCGACGCCACGGAAGGCAGCGACGGGTCCACCCGGGTGATGGCGTTCGGCGAAGCCGTGCTCCTCGAACCCGCGCCGGGGTTCGCCCGGTGAGCGTCGCGGAGCGGGCCCGGCGCGAGCAGGCCATGGCCAACGCCGCGGCCGCCGTGGCGCGCTGCCGCAAGTGCGAGATCGGTTCGCTGCGCCGCAATAGCGTCTACGGCGAAGGCGACCCCTGCGCGGCTCTGCTCGTGATCGGCGAAGGCCCCGGCGAGACCGAAGACAAGCTCGGCCGGCCCTTCGTGGGCCGCGCCGGCGAGCTGCTCGACAAGATGTTGCTGGCCATCGGGCTCCCGCGCGAGGACGTCTTCATCGCCAACACGGTGAAGTGCCGCCCGACCTTCGACGACGGCGTGCGCCTGCGCAACCGCGCACCGCTGCCTGAGGAAATGGCCAACTGCCGCCCGTTTCTCGACGAGCAGATCGCGCTGATCGCACCGCGGGCCATCCTGTGCCTGGGCGCGCCGTCGGCCAAATCGTTCCTCGGGCCGAAATTCTCGATCACGCGACAGCGCGGCACGTGGTTCGAAGGCCCGTCCGGCATCCCGCTGATCGCCACGTTCCACCCGGCGTACATCCTGCGGATGACCGGCGGCGAGCTCAACGCGACGAAGCGCCTGGTCTGGGACGACCTCAAGAAGGTGCGGGCCAAGCTCGACGAGCCGGCGTTTCCGGCCGAGCCCGAGCCGCCGGCCGTGGCGCAACCGTCGCTCTTCGAAGCGTAGTTCCGGTCCTTGTGACGACGGCGGCGGACACCTGGCTCGACGAAAAGGCGCGGCAAGCCGGATATACCGGCGCTGCCGACCTGGCGCAGGCGCACGCCCTCAAGCCGTATCGCCTCGCGCAGCTCTACCGGGCGGCCACCAAGGAGCTGGCGGGCTCGCTCGAGGCGATCACCGTGCTGCCGCGGGACCTGCGCGCCGCGCTGGCCGCAAAGGGTTTCGCGCTCGAATCCGTCGCGCCGGTCGAGATCCAACGCTCGAGCGACGGCCAGACCACGAAGGGTCTCTTCCGGTTGGCGGACGGCAACGAAGTCGAGGCCGTCCTGATGGAGCACTGGGGCCAACGCACGACCGTTTGCATCTCGAGCCAAGCCGGGTGTGCGTTCAAGTGCGCGTTCTGCTCCACCGGGCAGGCCGGCTTCACGCGCAATTTGAGCGCCGTCGAGATCTTCGATCAAGCCCGGTACTTCGCTCGCGAGCTGGCCGCGCGCGGCAAGAAGATCACGAACATCGTGTTCATGGGCATGGGCGAGCCGTTCCACAACTACGATGCGGTGATGGCTGCCGTGAAGCTGCTCAACGATCCGCACGGCTTCGGCCTCGGGCACCGGCACATCACGATCTCGACGGTCGGGCTCGTGCCGCAGATCGAACGCTTCAGTGATGAAGGGATTCAGGTGAATCTCGCGATCTCGCTGCACGCGCCGACCGACGAGCGCCGCGCGCGCATCATGCCCGTGAACCGCCGTTTTCCGATCGCCGACCTGATGGCGGCGTGCGCGGCGTACGCGGCTAAGACCAAACGCAAGATCTTCTTCGAGTACGTGATGCTCGAGGGCGTCAACGACGACGACGCGTCGGCGCGGGCGCTGGCCGCGTTGATGCGCGGCCGCCTCTATCACGTGAACTTGATTCCGTACAACGCGACGCCCGACGCGCCGCTCCGCGGTACGCCGGAGGCGCGCATCCGGGCCTTCGCCGCCATCTTGGATGCCGCCGGCGTGCCGACGACGGTGCGCACGCCGATGGGGCGCGACATCGCCGCCGCGTGCGGCCAGCTACGCGCTGCGACTCAACCCCGCGCGAAGGCCGGTTAGGCCGGAGGCTGCGCGACGAGCCCGAGCTGGGCCAGCGCGGTGCGCTCCACGAGATCGACGCTGAGGTCGTTGCGCAGACAAGCGTAATCGATGTTGCGCTTGCAGGTCATGTCGCTCGTGAGGACGTCGAAGCAAGGTGGGCAGGCGGTCGGGCGCAACGGCGCGGCGGTCGGTCCGTACGGCGCGAACTCGATCGGCGTCGGCCCGAACAGGGAGATCGTCTTGGCTCCGACCGCGACCGCCAAATGGCCGACGCCGCTGTCGTTGGTGACGACCAGCGACGCGCGCGCCAGCAGCGAGGTCGTCTCGCGCAAACTGCCTTCGAAGTGCCGGGCCCCCGGCGTGGCGGCGAGCGCCTCGTGCGTCTCGTCGCGCTCGTCGGGCCCGCAGAGGTACACGACCGTCCGCTCGCGCGCCGTCATGCGCCGCGCGAACGCGACGAACGATTGCAAGGGCCAGCGCTTGGCGGCGAACGTGTCGTGATTGATCGACCCGACGTGGACGACGACGGCCCCATCCAAGGCCGGATCCAGCGGGGCGCTCTTCCAGTCCGGCGGGACGCGGTAGCTGGCCGCACGCTTCGCGGCCGGCACCGCGGCGCACAGGAGCGTCTCGTTGCGGGCGACGTTCGAAACCCCGGGTGCGACGGGCAGGCGGTGCGTTTTCAGGCCCGGCACACCGTCGAGGCGCCACGGCCCGGAATAATCGTGCGCGAAGCGCTTGCGGCTGCGCACGAGCGCGTGCAGCAGTTGGTACTCCCAACGCGCGGCCGGATACGCGAGGAAGCTCGCGTCGTAGCGGTTGAATGCGACGAAACGCAGGAGCGCGAGCGCGAAAGCGGCGCGGCCTTTGGCCCAGAACGGCAAGTAGTAAACGTTGTTCACCAGCCCGTCGAGTCCCCGGAAAAGATTTTCCGAACTCGGCCGTAGGGTAACGACGTCGATGACGGCATCCGGTAGCGCTTCGCGCAAACCCGGCAAGAGCGGTGTCACCTGGAGCGAATCGCCGAGCCCCTGCGGGGCGATGAAAAGGAAGCGCGGGGGCATGCTCAAGGTGCGGTGCTTCGTCGCCTTTTCGGCAAAACCGTTTCGCGGCGGTCGTTCGCGCGACCAACGAACGGGGATGCAGCCTGCGTTGTCTAAGCCTTCGATGGGAGCCGATGATTAAGCGCTTCTTCAAATCGCGCGTAGGTCTTATGGACCGCAACGGAGCTTTTTTCCATGCAGGAACGGACCGCGAGCAGCGGAGGAGGGCCGGAACGGAGCGACGAACGCGGCCGGTCTGGATACGTTATGCGCAGGTCTGATGATGTCGTTGCGCGGGCTGCTGTATGCTGACTAGAGACGGCGCGGAGAAGTCCGCTACGCCCGAGATTCGGATCGTTATCCCCGCCTATTGCGAAGAAGCCCGGATCGCCGTATGCGTCTCGGATTATTGCCGTTACTTCGGCGCTCGCGCGACGATCGTCGTGGTCGCGAATGGTTGTCACGATCGCACGGCCGACATCGTGCGCGAATTGATGCGCGATTTCGACAACCTGTCCTTGATCGAGATCAAGCACGCGATCGGAAAGGGCGGCGCCGTGCGCGTCGGCCTCAAGAGCGGCTCCGAGCCGTTCATCGGATACACCGATGCGGACGGCTCGACGACGCCGTCGGAATTCGACTCGCTCCTGCAAGTCTGCCTGAGCGTCGGCAGCGACGGCGCCATCGGTTCGCGCTGGATCGCCGGCGCGAACGTGACGCGCAGGCAACCCTTCATGCGGCGCCTCTCGAGCCGCACGTTCAACCTGATCGTGCGCGCGCTCTTCGGTCTCAATTACAGCGACACGCAGTGCGGCGCCAAGCTCTTTCGCCGCGACGCGGTCAACCGCGTACTCGGTGAGTTGGAACTCGCCAATTTCGCGTTCGACATCGATCTGCTGTACGCGCTCAAGCGCCTGGGCTTTCGCGTGGTCGAATGCCCGATCTCGTGGGAAGATTCGCCCGGCGGATCGAAGATCAAGCTCTTTAGTTCTTCCTACACGATGCTGCTCGCCGTGCTGCGCTTGCGCCTGCGCAACGGCGCCTTGCGGATGATCCCGTACGGCGACATGATCGCGCGTTCCGCCGTGATTCCCGTCAAGCATACGATGACGCTGGTCGTCGCCTGCGACAGTCCGGCGGGCGCCCACGACCGTCACGGCGTCGTCGGCGAACTCTCGCGGTGGGCCAGCGCTTGGGAGGCCGAGGGGCATCGCGTCCATTGGCTCGCACCGCGCAGCCTGCGCGACGTGCTGCGCACGATCGCCTGGTACGTGCGGCGCGGCCATCACGAGGTCGACGCGATCGTCACCTACCGGTCGCGGCTGTACTGGTTGACGTACTTCTCGTCCAAGCCGAAGCTGTGCTTGACCTTCGACGGCCCGACGCGCAGCGACGTGCATTTGCGGCGAATCGGACTCGGGCCGACGGCGATCAGCGATCACGACGCGCGCAGCGCCCTGCGCCGTCTCGAAACGCAGGGGATGCGATCGCGCCGCTTCTACGCTGCCGAAGGATCGTGGAACATCGCGCTGCCCGCCGAAGGCGTGCACGCCGAAACGACGCTCGCGATCTAGCGTTCGTTTACGCGGGAGTCGAGGTCGAGGCGCGGACGGCGCCGAGCACGACGCCCGCGACTCGTTCGATTTCCTCGTCCGTTATCTCGGGAAACATCGGTAACGAAAGGATCTCGGGCGCGAGGCGCTCCGTGACCGGTAGGGCGCCTTCGAGGCCGCGAAGTTCCGCGAACGCGTCTTGCCGGTGGATCGGTATCGGATAGTGGATGCCGCTCTGGATGCCGGCCGCGGCGAGCGCGTCGATCGCGGCGGCGCGATCGGGCACGCGCACCACGTAGAGGTGCCACACGCTGTCTTCACCGGGCTCGAGTTGCGGCGCGACCACATCGGAGCCCGCGAAGAGCCGCTCGTACGTTGCCGCGGCGCCCCGGCGCCGCTGGTTCCACGCATCGAGGTGCTGCAATTTGACGCTTAAGATGGCGGCTTGCAGGGTATCGAGCCGGCTGTTGGTGCCTTTGATCTCGTGGTGATACTTTCGCGTTTGTCCGAAGTCGCGCAGCATCCGCAGGCGTTCGAAGAGCGCCGGGTCGTCGGTCGTGACGGCGCCGCCGTCGCCGTACGCGCCGAGATTCTTGCCGGGATAGAAACTGAACGCCGCCGCGTGTCCGAACGCACCCACGCGTTTCCCGAGCGCGCGCGCACCGTGCGCTTGGCATGCGTCTTCGAGCACGAAGAGACCGCGTTTGGCCGCGAGCGCGAGGATCGCTTCCATCGCCGCGGGCCGGCCGTAGAGGTGCACGGGAACGATCCCGACCGTTCGCGGCGTCACGGCGGCTTCCAGCGCCGCCGGATCCAGGCACGACGTGCGTTCGTCGACGTCGACGAGAACGGGCTTTCCGCCGGCGGACGCTACGGCGAGCGCGGTCGCGATGTACGTGTTGGCGGGCAGGATCACTTCGTCGCCGGGCCCCAGCCCGAGTGCCTGCAGCGCGAGTTCGAGCGCGGCGGTGCCGGAGCCGACGCCGACGCAAAACCTCGTACCGCAATAGGCCGCGAACGCCGCCTCGAACGCCGCGAGCTGCGGGCCCATGATGAACGCTCCGCTCGCGAGGACGTCGTCGATCGCCTCGCGCACCTCGCGTTCGATGGTCCGGTACTGCCGGCCCAAGTCGACGAATTTGATCGTCACCGTTTCCTCCATTCGTACGGCTTCGCGTAGATGCCGGCGAAGCAGGTGAGATCGTCGACATTCTTGAGAAACACCGCGGGATTGCCCGCGAAAACGGTACCGGGCGGCACGTCGCGGGTCACCACGCTACCCGCGCCGATCAGCGCGCCTTCGCCGATCGTGACGCCGGGCAGGATCGTCGAGTTCGCGCCGATGCTCACGAAGTTCCCGACCGTGGCACCCAGCACGCATTTCTCGTACGACGGACAGATCGGGTGCGGGTCGTCCGTGAACACGACGTTGGGTCCGACGAAGACGTCGTCGCCGAGCGTCACGTTCTCGAGGAAGCAGCCGGTGTGGATGCGGACGCGGTTTCCGATCCGATTGCCCGGTTCGAGAACGGCGTTGGTCCCGATGCTGACGTCGTCGCCGAGCACGTTGTTCTCTCGAATCATCGTTCCGTGGCCCGAGTTGAAGCGTTTGCCCGTCACCACCCCCGCATAGATCACCGTGTGCGAGCGGATCGTCGACCCCTCGCCGATGGCGGGCGGCGGCGCGTCGCCGCCGCGCGGCTTGACCCCGATCAGGCAGCCGTCGCCGAACGAGACGCCGTCGTAACGCGGAGCGTCCGCGCTCACGGCGAGACCTTGACCAGAGATCGCGACCACCACGCGCGCACGAGCGACGGCGCCACCCGCAGCAATTCGCGGACGAGGCAGCAAGCCATCGCGAAGGAGATGACCGGGTGATAGAGCCACAGAGCTTCGCGCTCCTTGAGGGCCATGACGACGCCGATCGAGACCGTCAAGGGGAGCGCGAACGCGTAGAGGGGCCACACGAGCCGCCGTAGCCGGCGCACGCGGTTCAAGCGCTTCACGCGCAGCATGTGCGGGGAATCGGGAAAGAGCTTTTCCCGAATGCGCGGTCCGTACTTACGCAGCAACTCCCAGAGGTCGCGCACTTGGGCGTGGCTGAGGCGCACGTCGGAGACGTACGCGGTCAAGCCGGTACGCGCCACCTCGGCGAAGGGCACGATGTCGTCTTCGTCGGTCTGCGGATCGCGCGCGTGGGGCGCGCGGAACGCCACGCCCTGCGCGAGCGCGATCAGCGGACAATCGTCGATTCCGAACCGGAAGAAGTACGTGTCGCCCTCGCGCCGTTCGAGTTGGGATCCGTAGGTGGAGGGCAGCGACGGATAATCGGCCCCGCCCCAATAGACGAAGTGGTTGTAGGGATCCGTGAAGCGGTTGAGATACCGGCTGGAGAGCGATCCCTGCGAACCGTCGCTGGCGACGCGGCAGAAGGACGCGACGACGTCGGGAGCATCGAAGGCGGAGGTGACCCGCGCCAGCCAGTCGCGTCCGAGCAACGCGTTGTCGGCCGCGAACACGACGATCAAACCGTCGCTCACGCGTTCGATCAACATCGCGATGCCGGGCTCGCAGCGCACGAGTGGGTTGGGCAGCACGCGCGCGCCGTACTTCTCGCAGCGCGCCAACGTGTCGTCGCTCGAGCCGCCGTCGGCAACGAGGATGTCGACCGCGCGCTGATCGTAATCCTGATCGCGAATGCTGCGCAGGCAACGGTCGATCCGGTGCGCCTCGTTCAGCGTCGCGAGAACGAACGTCACGTGGGTCGGAGAACGCGCTTCACCTTTCGAAATCAAATTCGCCTTCATCACTGCCCGACGTACGCGTAGTCGCTGCCGTACACGCCTTCGATCAGCGTTTCGTCGATCTCCGGGTTCGTTACCTGGTCGGGTACGGTCAGCGTTCCGACGAGATCGTTTGGTACGAGTACGAACGCGGCGAACGGTGCGCCGCGATAGAGATCGTACGCCGAGAGATCGACCACCGCGACCGCGCGCGCCGGGAAGCCGAGATCCGCCGCACGCAAACGTCCCGTGAGCGGAAGCGCGTGCACGAAGGCGCGCGCCTCGCCGGGAGATGCGCCGAGATCGTAGGCGGCTTGCGCTCGTGCGAGGCGCGCGCGCGGGTCGTCGTCGTACAGCGATGCATACAATGCGGCCGTCGCCACCGTGGCGCGGCTTGCTCGCAACGCTCCCACGGCGGCCGACGCGGCGAGGTTCGGGAAGAGCGTTCCGGCGGGCGCCGTTTCGAGCAGCACGAGAACGAGCCCGGCGGTCGCCGCGAGCGGCCGCCCGCGCTCCGCCCAGAGCGTCAAGGTCGCGGCACCGGCGAGTGCGGCCAGGCAGGCCAGGGCGAGTGCGGCGCTCGAGGCGAGCCATCCGCTCGCGCCGGCAAGATAGGTGAGTTCGGCCGGCGTCGGCAGGGGCACGGCGAACGCGTGCGAGGGTAAGGCCAGGAACATCACCGCGAGAGCGACGCCCGCACCCGCGCGGACGGCTCGCGGGGCGCGCCGCCGGTAGGCCACGGCCGCGGCCGCCAGCGCCGCGGTAAGCGTCCAGCCCGGTGCGGCCGTCACGAAGAGCGCGTTGCCCGCGAAGCCCAGGGCCGACAGCAGCGCGGTCGCCGTTCCCCCGAAAAGCGCCGACGTGACGGAGGGCAGCAACAGGGTCCAGGGCCAAACGCCGTCCCCGCCGACGAGCCGCAGCGGCGCGTCGATTGGCGCGGCGACGATCGTCGCGGGCGGCCGTACCAGCGAACCCGGCACGACGGCCAGGACCACGCCGATCACCGTGCCGAGCGCGACGCCGCGCAGGAGCGTCGCGCGGGCGGCCCGGTCGGGGCACCAGAGCGCGTAACCGAGGGTCAGCACCGCGAGCGGCACGAGCAGGGGCCATGAGAAGAGCCCCGTGGCGGCAGCGATCGACCCGGCCGCCAAGGGGCGCCGGCCGGCGGGCATGGCCGCCAGCGCGAAGGCGTAGAGGGGAACGACGAACGTCGGGGTGACGGCCCAGAATTGGGGGCCGAGCCGCGAGCCTGCAGCGATCCACGCGATGCCGGCGGCGGCGCCAAAGAGGGAACGGGAGCCCAGGGCCCGCGCGCAGGCGAAGATCAGGAGTCCGCCGGCGACGGCGTCGCCCAGGAAGGCGAGCTTCGCCGTCTCCAGGCCGAAGGTTACGGTGCGGCCCGCGAAGCTCAGGCCGAGCGCGTCGGTCGCGAACAAACCGATGGCCGGCCGCAGCGCGAGCGCGAACGGCACCGCCAGCAAGAGCGCCGCGGCCGCGACGAGCCCCGCCTGCACGGCGCCGAACACGTCGGCGTTTGCGTTCGCGCCGGAAGCGGCTGCGGCGCGAGCGCGTCCGGGGGCGACGCGCTCGCGCCGAGCGACGTGGGCGACGAAGCCGGCCAACAGGTAGAGGACCGCCAGGATCGACAGCGTCGATACCGGGCGTGGACCGATCGGTGCCGCGAGCAGGCAGAGCACCGCGAACGCGGCTGCGGCGCCGAGGAACGTGCGGACGAGCGGGAGCGGCTTCCCGCGACGGCCGCCGGCCACGAGCCAAATCACGAGCGCCAGGGTCGCCACGAGCCCGGCGAGGGACCAGGGACTCCCGGGCCCGAGGCCGTCCAGCAGTGCCACGGCGCCGGCAGGCACGAGTACGAGCAACGCCGGCCGCCAACGCACGGCGGCCAGGACGGCGCGGGCGGACGGGCCGCGCCGCGAAACGTCAGCGCCGCGCAACACGTCGGCTCGCAAGGATGAGAACGGCGCCGAGCACCAGCACCAATTCCAGGGCCGCTCCCAGCTCCCCATATGCGGTCGGCAGAAAGAGGAACACGACCGAGCCGTTGGTTTTCGGGACGTACCAGCCGTTGAAGATGTCGTTGACGCTGACGTGGTCGCCCGCCGGCAACAGGTACCTGCGGAAACGGAAGAGGTCCTCGAGCGCGTGCCCCGAGGGTTGGATTCCCGGCGGCGGGAGCGCGGCGGACCAGCCCGTCGCGTAGGTCCGCGGCAAGACGAGCAGACCGCCGGCGGTCGTAAGGCGGCCCGAAAGCTCCGAGGCGGCCGGCGAAGCGGCGTCTTCCAACGCGGCGACCGGCGTGCCGGCCGGGGTGCCGAAGCCGATGAAGGCCGATTCGATCGCGCTATCCGCGCCGTTGGCCGTCGCGATCACGTGCGGGCCGCCGGCGCTCAGTCGCGCGCGAGCCTGCGCGTACGCGGCCGGCCCCGGTCCCGCGCCGAAGTCGATGTGGTAGTGCAGCGGCCGGCCGTCGATCTGCGCGCTCGGCAGCGACCCACCGGCGTTGCGGAGCGACCAGTCGGAGGTCCAGCGCTTGACCTCGACGTCGGAGAGCGTCACGTCCGCCGGCGTCGGGTTCGTCACCGGAGCGTTGCCCGAAAGCGAAAATTCGAACCGGACCGCAACGAGTTGCGGCTCGCGCACCGCCGGCAGTTCGGAGGCGTAGATCGAGGGCAAATCCAGCGCGTAGTGTTCCAGATCGTCGCCTTGCGACGGCGCCGCGCGCTCGCTTTCGAACCACGGCACGCCGAGCGGCACCGGCGCGCTTTGCGAGAGGTTCGCTACGGTGCTCACCCACTGCGGCGGGATGCGCGCTTCGGCGGTCGTGAGCAGGTTGCGATCCTGCGGAAAGACCGCGTGCACGCGGCGCGTCGCCGGGTCGCGCACGAGCAGCGTGATCTTGGTTTGGAACAGCGCGTTCACCGCCAGGAGAAACGATAACTGACGGCCGCCGCCGGCTCGGACCGGCACGTCGAACGCGACGCCGCCGCGGGCGTCGGGCACGAGTTGCGAGATCGTGGCTATGCTGGAGCGCCCGATGCCCACGGTCGATGCGACGGCATCGTCCGAGGTGCCTTGCCGCAAGACGAGCGTATCGGGCGTGGCTTCGACGACGGTTCCGGCGTACGACGTGCCGTTCGCAAGCTGCAGCGCGACGTGGTCGCCCGGCCGGGGATCGTTCGGCAAGCCGAGTTGTCTCGGCGGTTCGACGCTCAAGTTCAGATGCAACCGCGAGGCTACCGCATCGACGCGTTCGACGCGCACGTTCGTGGCGATCAGGCTCCCGAACGCGCCCGGCTGCGAGAAATCGCTAACGAACACGTCGTGAACGAGCGGCGCGCCGACCGTGGAACGCGGAACGTCCAGGGTCGCGCTGCGAACGATCGCGGCCGAAGCCGACGAGGTGACGTTGCCGGCTTTGACGATCTCGAGAACCACGCCGTGCAGGACGTACGTCGCCGCGTCGTCGTGCGCGGTCGAAGCGGACGCGACCAGCGCGCGCACGTCGAGGCTGCGTTCGTGGCGCTCCTCGCCGCGCCGGTCGTCCAGCGCACGCTGCACCGCCGCTTCGACGTCGGTTTCGCTCAAAGCCCTCGACTGCGGCAACGTGAGTTTGAACTCGACCCGTCGCGCGTCGTGGCTGAGTTCGAACGCCAGACGCAACGAATACGGAGAGCGCGGGGCGACGTACCGCACGCGCAATTGCGGACGCCGCGCGAGCGCTACGTTCAGCCCGCCGAGCAGGCGGTAACGCTGCCGGCTCGGCGCTCCGCTCGGAAACGGTTCGGATAAGGCGAATTTCGTTCCCAAGGCCGACGTGCTCAGGCCGACGCGGAGTTTCGTCCAATGGCCGAAGCGCGCGGCCGGCACGTAGCCGGCGAGAACGATGCCCGTGCTGACCGCGAAGCGGCGTTCGGTTTGCGTCGAACTCTCGGCCGACGGTTCGACGCGCAAGCTGCTGACGCCCAAGGGCAACATCACGTGGCGCAGCCGGACGCTCGGCGCGTAGTCGAACACGTCGAGCAACAGGCGCGGCGGAGCCCACGCGTACGCCCGCACATCGCCGAGCGTGACCACGAGCGGCGTGCCTTCCGAGCGCAGCGAGACGATTCCCGGCAGTTCGACGTCGACGAACGCGGGCACGGAGAGGGGGTTGATGACGTCGAGCGTCAGGCCTTCGTTTCCGGCCGTCATCCACGGAATCGCCGGCCGTCCGAGCGAGGCCAGTTGTTGGCCGCCCGATGGTTCGCTGACCGCGAAAGCGCTCGGGTCCACGAGTTCGGCGGCCGGCGATTCGCGCACCTCGCGCGGCGCGCGATCCGTGAAGTTCGCGGCGAGCAACGTCCCGTGCTCGTCGGAGCGCGGGACGATCCGCAACGTGATGCCGGCGACTCCGGGTCGCGCGCGCGCGAACGAGAAACTCGGCGCTTGCAAGTTTCGTTCGGGACTGCCGCTCGTCGCTCGGCGATCGAAGACGAAGCCCTCGAAGGGCCTGTTCTGGTGGAGAGCGATCGCCGAAATCTGCGCGAGCCGCGAACGCAAGGTGCGCGTGACCGGATCGTCGTCGCGCTCGCGCTCCTGCGAAACGTAGGGCACGCCGTTGACGACGTTTTGCGCGCGGCGGAATTCGCGCGGGTCCTGCTGTTCGGCCAGCAGAACGGCGGCCCGGTCGTTCCAGAACGGCGTACCCAGCAGCGCGCCGAGCGCGTCGGCATTGCCGTTGAACGCGACCGGATAGGGCGCGATGAAGGCGGCGGCTTCCGGCGGGCACGCGCGCACGCGGAAAACGTAATAATCGCCCGACGTGTCGAGCGGGTCGTGCGGGACGGGCACCTCGTCGAGCCAACCCGCGCCGCGAAAGAAGGCCAGCGCCTCGCCGCGGGTCGTAGCCCGGTTGAAGGGCGTATAGAGCGACGAGTAACGGTCGGGCACGACGGTCACGTAGCGCACGCCGCCCTCGCACAACAGCGTCGGAATCAGCGGCGAGTGAAAGAACGCGAGGATGCTCGCCGGGTCTGGATTGAGTTCGGCGAGTCCCTGCGGCGCGTACGCCTGGGCCAGGTGAAAGGCCTCGAGCCCCGGATGGGTCGCGGTCGGCGTGAAGGCGGAGGGCATCGACGGAAAATACAAGACGCGCCCCGGCACTCGGTCGGCGGCCAAGAATTCCGCATAGCGGCGGTCTCCCGCGGTCGGCACGGTCGCGCTGAAATTCGAGAAGCGCAACGGATTGAAGGCATCGTGCATGGCGCCCACCCAGACCGCGGCCAGCGCGAACGCCAAGGCCGCCGGGATCCGTCGCCCGGTGCGCAGGCGTACGCGCGCTACCGCTGCGTGCGTGAAGACCGCGACGCCGAAGGCTTGCGCGAACTCGATGAGCGCGAACCACTTCGTCGAGTCGCGAAAGGCCGACATGCCCGGAACGTGTTCGAACAGCCAGACGTTCAGCGGTCCGGCGAAGCTATGCGGCCCCGCGGCGACGACGACGCCGAAGACCCATAGCGGCACGAACGAGCGCACGATGCGCGAGGACCAGCCCGCGACGAAGCCGATGACCGCGAGCGCGGCGAAGAACAGAAACGGCCACTCCACCGGATTGGGAGCGAACGGGTCGGTCGCGGCGAGGTGGTGGTAGAACGGGTAGAAACCCGCGAATCCGTGCACGAAATCTTGCATGCCGGTCTGGCCTAGGAACGATGCGAAGCCCGATTCGCTGCGCGGCAGTTCGATCGGGCAGAGCGCGGCCGGCAAGATCCAGTACAGGTTCAGGAGTAGCGTCGAAGCCGCGAACGCGGCCCAAAATGTTCCGTAGGCGCGCCAGGGTAGCGGCGAGCGCCGCTGCAACACGCCGGCGATCCAGAGCAGCCCGCCGGCGATTGCGGCCATGTACGTGTAGCGCGGTTCGAACAGCGTCGAGGCGAAGCCCGCGCCGCCGAGCGCGATGCCGCGGCGCACGCTCGGCGCCGCCACGGCGCGAATGCAAAGGTACGCGAACGGCGGGATCAACGCGTAGGCGATCAGCGACGGAAGATGCCCGCGTTCGATCAGCCCGATCGTCCACGTGTTGACGGCGAAGAGCAAGGCCGCGACGGCCGCGGCCCAGCGGTCGCGCAGGACGCGATACGCGAACGCATAGGGCACGCACGTGATCAGCGCGGCCAGCGGAACGAGGACGAAGATTCGCTCGATGACGCTCCACGTCGCGCCGGCGCGCGCCGCGAGACCCGCCAAGCACAGGACCGGAAACATCGTCGACCACAATTGCGTGTTCAGACCGAAACCGTAGGTGGGATCCCAGGCGCTGGGCCACGGGCCGCCGGCGCGCAGATAGTCGATATCCGACCAGCCGAACGCGCCGAAATCCTCGCCCGCGATCAGGCCGGGCCCGAACCACGCGCGCACGATCGTGAGGAACACGGCGATCGCGATCAGCGCGGGCCAATGCCGCACGCACGCCGTCGCCATGCGGCGCAGCGGAGCGTTCCGTCGCGTCCGCGCGACCGGCGGCTCTATGGCGCCGCCCTCGAGATCGAGCGTCGCTGACGAGATCACACGGCGGGCTTGCTGGCGACGACGATGAGATTGCTCGCGAGCCCGGCGCTGTGCGCGAAGAGCCGTTCGAAGGGAGCCGCGAGCGCGACGCCCAGCATTTTTTCGAAGCAGGCGCCGCGCACCCGCGTCACCCGGAAACCGAGGTCTTGGAGCATGTCGAGCAGCGCGCGTTTGGTGAAAATCCGCAGGTGCCCCTCGACGTGCGGCGTGCGGTTTCCGAGCGCGTCGAAGACGCGGCCGTATTTCTTGCGCGTGCTGGTCTCCGTGAAAAATGGTTGAATGCCGAACAATAGTAACAGCCGGTTCGACCAGCTGGCCAAGTTGGGCGTCGTGAGGATCAGCGTCCCGCCCGGGGCCAGCACGCGCCGGATCTCCTCGAGGGCGCGGTCGGGATCGAAGAGGTGCTCGATCACCTCGCCCATCACGACCAAATCCATCGAAGCGTCCTCGAAGGGAAGCCCGTCGTCGACGCTTCCCGCGATCACCACGGCGCCGTGGCTCGCGGCCTCGGCGACGGACGGCGCCGAAATTTCGATACCGAACAATTCGCAATCCGGACAGGCGGCGCGCAGACGGCGCAACAGCACGCCGCGCCCGCAACCGATGTCCAGCGCCTTGCGCGGGCTCGCGACGATCGCCTCGCGCAGTACCTTGGAAAGGCGGTCGTTATCGACATCGTCGGTCTGACGCGTCTGGTAAAAGGTCGCGATTTCAGTCATCGGACACCGGCCAGACATTGGCGAGGCGACGGGGGCGAACCTCGTTCTAGCGCACGAGGGCCCGGATCGCGGGCAGCACCGTTTCGTCGATCGAGCCCGGTCGCAGGCGCGAGCTCCACGCGTAGTACAACATGCTGCCGCTCACGACCCAGCCGAATTGCGTGTCCGGTTCGTCGCGCCATCCCGTCTCGTAGCCCGGATAGATCACGGTGCTGTCCGAGGGAACGTAACAACACGCGTCGTTGACGTAGCCCGCGAGCCAGGTGCTTCCGGGCACGCCGAGCGCACCGCGCTTGAACGCGAGCGACCAGTGGACCAACGGTTCGCCCGACATGGCGATGAGAAAGAGCGGCGTCGACCGCGCGGGCCCCGGCGCGAAATGCCACACGCTGAAGTACAGCGGTGCGGCGCCCGGTAGGGTTCCGCCGGCCAGTTCGGCCAGCACGACCTCGGCATCCCGGCCCCACGGGTCGTTGCGCCGTTCGGCGCGCTGGAAATACGGCACGTCGTACCGATCGAGCGGAACGGACGCGCCGCCCGTGGCCGCGCCGACGAGCGGGCCGACCGGCAGCAGCGACGGGAGTGCCGCCTCCACGGCTCGGGCCAAGTGCGTGCCGGGAAGCAGCGCCGGCTGCGAGCCGTTCATCACGTCCGGGTTGGGGTTGAGGTCGCCGCTGGCGCCCGTCACGTAGAGCGCCGTCGCCCCGGGAATGTCGGATTCCAGCACGCCCTCGGCGACGCCCGGAAAGTCGGGATGGTAGGCATAGTAGAGCGGGTCGGGTTGCAGCACGTCGCCGGCGCCGGTGCCTGCGACGATGAGGGCATGGGCCGCGTAGCCGAAGAGCACGGCCAGCAACCCCGTTTGCGAGCGGAGCGCGAGCACCGGAACGTCGGTGGGCCCCGTGCCGGAGATACCGGCGTCGACCGCTCGCTCGGGAGCCGCCGCCACGCGCCGGTTCACGGCGAATTCCTGGCCGGGCGGTAGGTGGGTGACGCCGTACTGCGCCGTCACGGGGGTCACCGCCGCGCCCACGGCGCGCGCGATCGTCGCCGCCGTCGTGGCCTCGAGCCACTGGGTGTAGCGCGCCGACGCCGCTTCGCCCGCGGCCGAGAGATCGTACATAATGAAGGCGTTCGGCGAATCGCCGAACACCGGTCCGCTATGCGTGTGCGTCGCCTGGAGCATGACGTTCGCGGGATCGAGGTGCAGGCTCGCGATGCGCGCCAGCACGGCGTCTCGCGCGCTACGCGGAATCGTCAAGACGTCGAGCGACGCGAACACGTACGTCGCAGCCGGCGTGCGCATGGCGACCGCGCGCACGTACAGGGGCGCACCGACCCCGAGCGCGGGCGACGTGCGCGAATCGAAACCGGCGAGCCACAGTCCGTCGAAACCGTGCGAGGACGGCGTGATGTCGGCTTTCGCGGCGCCCGCGAGCATGACCGGCGCGAACGCGCCGGCCGCGCACGCGTTCGAACCGGTTGCGGGCATCGCCGCAAACGCGAACGCCAAGATCGCTGCGTAGCGAAGAGATCTCACGGGCGAACGATTCGCGTCCGGTACGGTCGCTTCCGCTCCGGCGTCACATGTCGAGCGCGCGCAAAACGTGCGTTGCGGGACATTCGGGTTGCTGCCGATGCGGTCATGTCGCACGCGCATCTGCCGATAGCAAGTACAGCGAGCGGCCGAGTTTGAGAGAAGCGCTCTTGCGGTGAGAAATTCCCCTGCCGGCGTTCGATGCCGGACGCATGCGGCGAACGGGCCAAATGGGACAGGTTCTCGTCTCGACACGATGGAACCGCGCGCAACGGGTAGTCTTTTTTCGCACCGGCGACGCGCTCCCCACGAGCGATACGCCAGCTCTCGAGCCCAAGTATAAGAAAGCTCGAGCGAAAGATTAGAAAACGATGTTCAAGGTGGGAATGTTCGGCGTCGGCTACGTCGGTCTCGTGACCGGAGCGTGCTTCGCCGAACTCGGCAACGACGTTATCTGTTTCGACACCGATGTTCGTAAGATCGCGATGCTCGAACGCAGCGAGGTTCCGTTCTACGAACCCGGCTTGGCCGAGATGATCGCGCGCAACGTGGCGGCGGGGCGGCTCTCCTTCACCGCTGACCCCAAGGTTGCGGTCGAGGGTTCGGACATCGTGTTCATCGCCGTCGGCACGCCGATGAGCGACACGGGTCACGCCGACCTCACGTACGTGCGGCAGGCCGCGGTCACGATCGCGAAGCTGCTCAACGGGCCGAAGATCATCGTCAACAAGTCGACGGTGCCGGTCGAGACGGGGGACGTGGTCGCGGGCCTGATCGAGGAGTATCGCACGACGCATTACGACGTCAGCGTGGTCTCCAACCCGGAGTTCGTGCGCGAGGGCTCGGCCATCTCCGATTTCATGTCGCCGGATCGCATCGTGCTGGGGACGGCCGATCCCGAGGTCGGCGAAACGATGCGCCTCCTCTACGCGCCCTTGAACGCGCCGGTCATTCTCACGAACGTGCGCACGGCGGAGATGATCAAGTATGCGGCCAACGCGTTCCTCGCCGCCAAGGTCTCGTTCATCAACGAGATCTCCCGGCTCTGCGAGAAGCTGGGCGCCGACGTGATCGACGTCGTTACCGCCGTGGGTGCAGACCACCGCATCGGAACGACGTTCTTCCAACCCGGTCTGGGTTTCGGCGGCTCGTGCTTCCCCAAGGACGTGATGGCGCTGCGCCGGATCTCGGAGAAGAGTGGAGTCGAACCCCACATGCTGCGCGCCGTGCTCGACACGAACGAACAGCAACAGGATCATTGCATGCAGAAGATCGAGCGCCATTTCGGAGGCGACCTCGCGGGGCGGCGCATCGCGTTCCTGGGCCTCTCGTTCAAAGCCAACACCGACGACGTGCGCGAATCGCCCTCGCTACGGCTGGCCGTGCGCCTGATCGAAGCCGGTGCTCGCGTCACCGCGCACGATCCCATCGCGGTCGAGAACGCCAAGGCGGTAACGCCGGTCGAGCTCGAGTGCGTCGATTCGCCGTACGCCGCCGCCGAAGGAGCGGAGGCCCTCGTGATCGCCACCGAGTGGAACGACTATCGCGAACTCGATCTCGGCCGGCTTCGCGAGCTCGTCGCGCAACCGGTCCTCTTCGACCTGCGAAATATCATACGGCTGGACGACGCCCGCAAGCTGGGCTTCCAGGTCGTCGGCGTCGGCCGCGGGAGCCAAGGCACGGCTTCCGCGCTGCCGCAGGCGCGGGGCGTGTAGCGGAGTGTCCCGCTGATGCGCGTCCTCATCACGGGCGGCGCCGGTTTCATCGGCTCGCACTTGGTCGACCGTTACCTCGAGCGCGGGCACGAAGTCGTAGCCGTCGACAACTTCATCACGGGCTCCGCCGCGAACCTCGAACGGGCGCGGGCGAGCGAGCGTTTTCGCTTCGTGGAAGCCGACGTAGCCGACGAATGGGAGCGCGTCGCCGCCGCTTTCACGCTCGGGCGGACGCCCGATTTGATCTTGCACTTCGCGTCTCCGGCGAGTCCCGTCGATTACTCGTTGCGTCCGATCGAAACGATGGCCGTCAATAGCCGCGGGACGGAGAACTGCTTGCGGGCCGCGCTGGCCTGGCGCTGCCGCGTCCTGTACGCTTCGACGTCGGAGACCTACGGCGACCCGCTCGAGCACCCGCAACGCGAGGAGTACTGGGGCAACGTCAATCCGGTTGGGCCGCGTTCGTGCTACGACGAGTCGAAGCGGTTCGGCGAGGCCCTCGTGATGTCGTACCTGCGCGTGCACGATCTCGACGTCCGGATCATCCGGATCTTCAATACCTACGGACCGCGGATGCGCGGGGACGACGGCCGGGTCGTTCCCAATTTCGTCACGCAAGCGCTGGCGGGCCGCCCCCTGACCGTCTACGGCGACGGCAGTCAGACGCGCTCGTTCTGCTACGTCGACGACTTGGTCGAAGGGATCGCGCGCTGCGCCGAGGTGGAGGCGGCGCGCGGCGTGGTCGTGAACTTAGGGAATCCAAACGAGTATCCGATCGCGGTTTTTGCCGATATCGTCTGTCGCATCGCCGGAGTTCCGCTTACGGTCGATTCGCGTCCGATGCCGGTCGACGATCCCGGACGGCGCTGCCCGGATATCTCCCGCGCTCGGCGCCTCCTGGGTTGGGAACCCGTCGTGACCCTCGAGGAAGGCCTCACCCGCACTTTGCGCGCATTTGCGGAGTACGCCCCAACGGCCAATAGCTGAAAAGGAATACTGGTTGACCAATCTTGCTTTGATCGGTTGCGGTTACTGGGGACCCAACTACGCGCGCGCGATCGAGCAAGTTTCCGGAGCCGGGTTAGCGTGGTGTTGCGACGTCTCCGACGATGCGCTGGAACGCGTCCGCGACGCGCATCCGGGCGTCAAGACCGCGCACGACTACCGCGAGGTGTTGCGCGCTTCCGATTGCGACGCCGTTATCGTCGCGGTTCCCACGGAATTTCACGTCGCGGTCGCCTCGGACGCGATCGCCTGCGGCAAGCCGGTCCTGGTGGAGAAGCCCGTCGCCCCGAGCGCCCGGGCGGCCGACGCGTTGGCGGAGCTGGCCGAACGGCACGGCGTCGTCGCGATGGCGGGCCACGTCTATATGTTCAACCCGGCCTTTCGGGCGCTCCTGGACCGGGTGCGGGCGGGGAAGCTCGGGACGGTGCGTTCGCTGCGCTGCAAACGGATCGGCTTCAGTCCCATCCGCGACGACGTCGATGCGCTCTGGGACCTCGCCCCGCACGACGTCTCGATGCTGCTCAAGATCGCGGGCTCGCTTCCGGAAACCGTGTTCGCCACGGGGAACGCCTACGTCCGAGCCGGCCGGCCCGACGTCGCCTTCGGCACGTTGCGTTTCCCCGGCGGCTTGATCGCGCAGCTCGACGTTAGCTGGGATTTTCCCGAGAAGGTTCGCGAGCTCAGCATCGTGGGCGATCGCGGCATCGCGGTCTTCGACGACGGCGCGCTCGACGAGAAGGTGCGGGAGTATCGTCGCGCCCGGGCCGTGCCCGCGGACGGATCGCGCGACTGCCGCGTGTTCCGGGAAAAGTCCGGTCGCGGGAATCCGCTCGCGCTGCAAGTCGCGGCCTTTCTCGAAGCGATCGCGCGAGGCCGAGCGACGGAATCCGATCTGCGCGAGGGTGCCGCCGTCGTGCGGGTCGTCGAAGCGCTGGGCGAATCGATGGCGAGCGGCTGCCCCGTGTCGCTGTTGGCGGGCGCGACCCTCTAAGAGCCGGGCTGCCCGGTAGGCAACCTTCGCTAACCAGCAGGAAACGCCGGCATACGGGCGGACTTCCGACGGCACCTCGTCTCAATGGGAGCGTAGCTCGGATGCCCTTCGTCCTTCGCGTCGCCGCCGGCCTGCTCTGTTTCTCCGCTGCCGGCGTGCTGTTGCCGGCGAGCGCGCAAGCGCCGCTGATCAACGATGCGGAGAATTTTCCCGGCGGCAAGGTGATCCTGGGGTACAACACGGGCTTCGGGAGCGGCGTCGAGGGCGCGGTCGGGCCGACCGGCGGGTACGGCGTGCTGGGACTCGCCCAGCCCAAGACGGCGTCGAGCATCGGCGTGTACGGCCTCAACACGGGCCCGAGTTCGATCGGCGTCTACGGCCAGTCGCAGTCCGTCGATAACGTGCACCCGAGCTTCGGCGTCGAGGGCATTTCCCGCAACGGCGACGGTATCTGGGGCATCACGCTGCGGCCGGATGCGGTGGGCGTGCTCGCGACCAATCAGCTCGGCACCGCCGGTGTCGCGCTGCAAGCCATCGGCACGGGGAACGGTATCGTCGCGTCGTCGACGCATCAGAACGGCGTGCTCGGGGTCTCGAACGTGATGAACGGCATCGTGGGCCAGACGCTGTTCAACAGCGGCATCGCGGGCAGCGGCTTCGCGGGGGTCTTGGGCCAGGATCTCTCGACCGACGCGGGCGTCTCGAACGCGGGCGTGGCGGGCACGTCGACCGGCGGCTACGGCGTCGAAGGTACGACGACGGGCGACGGTTCGGGGGTCGCCGGATTTTCGACGACCGGCGTCGGCGTGTACGGCAGCTCGCCCGGCAGCTACGGGCTGCTCGGCACCGCAAGCGCGATCGGCGCTGAGGGCTCTTCGGCCACCGGCATCGGCGTCGTGGCGGACGGCGCGGCGACGCCCGAGCCCGGTAGCGTGGACGGACCCGCGGCGCTCGAAGTGTCCGCCGATAACGGTGCGCCGGCCATCAAGGTCGCGGGCAACACCGGCGACGTGCTCTCGCTCGACGCCGGCGGCAATTTGATCTTGAGCGGCGATCTCGTCGTGGACGGGAACCTCAGCGTGGGCGGGAGCAGCACGACGTGCGCCTCGTGCCCCGCGCCCCTCGCGCGTCCGCAGCGTACGGCGGCCGACACGTCGGTCGGCACGTACGCGCCCGAACAGACGGTGCGTTCGATCGAAGATCTCGGCGAGGGACGCCTCGTCGGCGGCACGGGCTACGTACGCCTCGACCCGTCCTTCGCGGCGGCGTCGGATCCAACGAGCACCTACCTCGTATTCATCACGCCTCAAGGCGAGAGCAACGGGCTCTACGTCGCGCAAAAGACCCGCGCGGGTTTCGCGGTGCGCGAGAACGCCGGTGGCCGTTCGACGCTCGCCTTCGACTATCGAATCGTGGCCAAGCCGTACGGCAGCAGCGAAGCCCGGTTGCCGTTGCTCGCGTCGCGCGGCGGCGCGCTGCGCCGGCCGCTGCCCACGGCGGCCGGCATCCTGGCGCGCATCCGTCATCCGGCGGTGCATCGCATGCCGCGCGTGCGCGACGAGGCCGGTTTCGTCCCCGCGCCGCCCGCCGCGCCCGCGAGCGTGCGCAGCCCGCTGCACTGGTAGCGCGCGCACGCAGGAAGCCCCGGTCCCGCGCTGCTAACAACGGGAGGTGTCGCTGGAGAACGCCGCCCGCGTGTCGATGGAAGAAATCGTCGCGCTGGCAAAACGCCGTGGGTTCATGTTCGGGTCGAGCGAGATCTACGGCGGGATCAACGGATTTTTCGATTACGGCCCGCTCGGAGCGATCCTCAAGCGCAACGTGAAGGATGCGTGGTGGCGCGAGATCGTGGAACTGCGCGACGACGTCGTCGGCTTCGACTCGTCGATCATCATGCATCCCGATACGTGGGTCGCCTCCGGCCACGTCGCGGCTTTCCACGACAAGCTCGTCGACTGCAGGAACTGCAAGCACCGCTTCCGCGCCGACCATTTGCCGTCGCTCGAGAAGTGCCCGGATTGCGGCATGAGCCACACCTTGACCGAGCCGCGCAACTTCAACCTGATGATGCAGACGGCGATCGGTCCGATGGAAGACACGGCCTCGCGCGCGTACCTGCGGCCCGAGACCGCTCAAGGCATCTTCGTCAATTTCAAGAACGTCTACCAGAGCGCGCGCAAGCGCCCGCCGTTCGGCATCGCGCAGATCGGGAAGTCGTTTCGTAACGAGATCACGCCGGGAAATTTCACGTTTCGGGTGCGCGAGTTCGAACAGGCCGAACTCGAATACTTCGTGCCCGACGACGGCAAGGATCTCGAGTGGTTCGATACGTGGGTCACGGCGCGCAAGCAGTGGTACAGCGACTACGGCGTCAACCCGGAGCGCTTGCGCTTCTACGAGCTCACGGAAAAGGAACGGCCGCACTACGCGCGCGCCGGCATCGACGTCGAATACCTCTTCCCGTGGGGCTGGGGCGAACTCGAATCGATCGCCCACCGGGGCACGTACGATCTCGACGCGCACATGAAGCTCTCGGGTAAAGATCTCACGTACTTCGATGAGGCCACCAAATCCAAGTACACGCCGATTCTGATCGAGAGTTCGGCCGGCATGGATCGCACGACGTTGACGATGCTGATCGACGCCTACGAGTCGCAGAGCGTCGTCGACGCGGACTCGGGAAAAACGACCAGCCGCGTCGTGTTGCACTTCCATCCCAAGATCGCGCCCGTGCAGGTCGGCATCTTCCCGCTCGCGCGCAACAAGCCGGACCTCGTGGAACGCGCGCGCCACATCGAACGCGGCCTGCGTCCCTTCGCGCGCACGTCGTACGACGAAGGTAACGTCGGGCAGCTCTATCGCCGCCAGGACGAGATCGGCACGCCGTTCTGCATCATGGTCGATTATCAGACGCTGGAGGACGGCACCGTGACGGTTCGCGACCGCGATTCGATGTTACAGGACCGCGTCGATGCCGTGCAACTGCGAAACTATCTGACCGAACGGCTCTGACGCCCGGCGGCGTTCGCCGCGCGGTATCTCGTGCGAGCGCGCCGGCCTGCATCCGGTCAAACCGGGTGCGTGCGTTTGTACGCGAGGCCCGCAAGCGTTTCGAAGATCACGCGGTGCGCGTTATTGATCGTTTGCTCCGCGTGATCGAACGGCGGCGAGACTTCGACCACGTCGAGCGCGACGACGTTGGCCGTGGTCGCGAGCACGCGCACCGCTTGCAGGAGATCGGCCGGCGTCATGCCGCCGGGTTCGGGCGTTCCCGTGCCGGGCGCGAAACCGGGATCGAGCACGTCGATGTCGACGCTGAGGTAGAGCGCGTCGCAACCGTCCATCGCCTCGGCCAGCGCGCGCCGCATCACGGCGACGATGCCGTCGTCGAGCACCTCTTGCATGAAGTGCCAGCGCATGCCTTGTGCTTGCATCCATGCGAACGTGTCCGCGGGCGGCCAGTAGCCGCGTAAGCCGACCTGCACGAAGTTGCGGCCGAGCACCGCGCCGCTCTCGATCAGACGCCGCATCGGCGTGCCGTGCGAGGCGAGGTTACCGTCGATGATGTCGGCGGTGTCGGCGTGCGCGTCGAAGTGCACGATGCCGAGTTTTCCCCAGCCGTGCCGGTCCGCGACGGCGGTCGCGGCGGGCCACGTGATCGAGTGGTCGCCTCCGATAACGACCGGGAAGATTCCGCGCGAGGCGACTTCGCCGACGCGCGCGCGGATGTTCGCGTGGCTCGCCTCGGTCAGCCCGTGCGGACAGTGCGCGTCGCCGTAGTCGACGACGTTCAAGGTCTCGAATATCTCGACGCCGAGCGTCAAGTGATAGGTGCCGGGATGGTACGCTTGAGCGCGCAGCGCCCGCGGGCCGAAGCGCGCGCCCGGCCGGTACGTGGTAGAAACGTCGAACGGCGCGCCGACGATTGCGACGTCGGGCCGTACTCGATCGAGGTCGTCTTGCGTTTGCAGATACATGCATTTTGCAAACGTCGCAAGGCCTTCGTAATCGGCGGGCATGCAACGCGACGTTCTGCGGCCGCTGATAAGGCGCCCCTCCGGCGCGGAACGCAAGGTTGGTGGACCGTGTCGAAGGGGTCGAGGTTGCCCGCAGGAAATTTGTTGCGGCAATCAACTATTCGTATCCGGAGGGTCGCGCTTATGCCAACGGAGAGTTCACGTCGTTCGTTCGTCAAAGGCGCCGGCGCGATTGCCGGCGGCGCCGCGCTCGCCGGCGGGATGCCGGGACTGTGGCGCCCGGCGAGTGCCGCGGAGACGATCAAGATCGGTTTCATCAGCCCCCGCACCGGGCCGCTCGCCGCGTTCGGCGAGACCGATCCCTACGTGCTGGAAGTTTCGCGTAAAGCACTCTCCAAAGGGCTTACGATCGGTTCGAAGCAGTACGCGGTCGAGATCCTCGATCGCGACACGCAGTCCGATCCCGCGCGTGCCGGGCAACTCGCCAAAGAGCTGATCAACGGCAGCGGCATCGATTTCATGCTGACGACCTCGACGCCCGAAACCGTCAACCCGGTTTCCGATGCGTGCGAGGCGGCGGGCGTCCCGTGCCTTTCGACGGTCATGCCCTGGGAGGCGTGGTACTTCGGCCGCGGCGCGAAGCCCGGCCAGCCGTCGCCCTTCAAGTGGACCTATCACTTCAGTTTCGGCGTGAAGAACTTCTTCGATTGCTACGTGTCGCAGTGGCATGAGGTCGCGACCAACAAGAAGGTCGGCGCGCTCTATCCCAACGACGCGGACGGCAACGCGATCCGCGCGAATTTGATTCCGCTGCTCGAGAAGGCGGGCTTCACCGTCATCGATCCCGGCGGTTACGAGGACGGCACGAGCGACTACTCCGCCCAGATCGCGAAATTCAAGGCCGAGCAGTGCCAGATCCTCAACAGTTTTCCGATTCCGCCCGATTTCGCGACGTTCTGGCGCCAAGCCGCGCAGCAGGGTTACACGCGGATGGTGAAGATCGCGCAACCGGCTAAAACGGGCCTCTTCCCGTCGACGGTCGACGCGCTGGGCTCGCTCGGCGACAAGCTCGCGAGCGGCTGCTACTGGCACCGCGATTTTCCCTACCGTTCCTCGCTCACGGGACTCAGCGGCCACGAACTCGCCGACGGCTACGAGAAGGAAAGCGGTAAGCAGTGGACGCAGCAACTCGGCGCGTCGCTGGCGCTGCTCGACGCGGGTGCCGCGGCGCTCAAGAGCAGCGGTGCGCCCAAGAACAAGGCGGCGCTGCAGAAGGCGCTGGCCGGTCTGAAGACCGTGACGATGGTGGGTAAGGTCGACTTCACCTCCGGGCCGTTCCCCAACGTCTCGCCCACGAGCATCATCGGAACGCAGTGGATCAAGTCCAAGGGCGGCAAGTTCCAATACGATTACGTGATCACCGAGCACGCCAACGACCCGAAGGTTCCGGTCACCGCCAAGCTCCAGCCCTATAGCTGAGCTCGCGCCAGCACCCGTAAGGAGGCGAGACTGAACGAGCAGGACGTGCTCTCGGCGTCGGGGATCACGAAGCGCTTCAACGCCTTCGTCGCGGTCGCCGACGTCGATTTCAGGTTGGGAGCCGACGAGGCCGTGGGCATCGTCGGCCCCAACGGTGCCGGCAAGACGACCTTGTTGAACGTTCTCGCGGGAGCGTACGCGCCCTCCGCGGGATCGGTGCGTTTCGCCGGTACCGACGTGTCGCGGCTCGACGCCGCGGCGCGCTGCCGGCTCGGCATCGCCCGCTCGCACCAAGTGCCGCGTCCGTTCGGCGGGATGACGGTCTTCGAGAACGTGCTCGTTGCGGCGTCGATGGGCGGCGGTCACGCGCGCACTCGCGCTTACGACGACGGCATCGAGGCGCTACGCCTGTGCGGCATGCTGGAACTCGCGAATCGGCCGGCCGAGACGCTGGGCTTGCTCGACCGCAAACGTTTGGAGCTGGCGCGGGCGCTCGCCACGGAGCCGAAGGTCTTATTGCTCGATGAGATCGGCGGCGGCCTGACCGACGCCGAGGCCGCGGAGCTGGTGACGATCATCCGCGAATTGCGCGGGCGCGGCATCGCGATCGTGTGGATCGAACACATCCTGCACGTGCTGCTGCAGGTCGTCGAGCGGCTCGTCTGCATGGATGCGGGCCGCGTCATCGCCGAAGGCCCCCCGCAGGAAGCGCTCGCGCACCCCGCCGTGATCGAGGCGTATCTGGGCAGTGGCGTGACGTGAGTTTGCTCGCCGTCGAGCACCTGGACGCGCGTCACGGTCTCTTGCACGCGGTGCGCGACGTGTCGTTCGCATTGGAGGAAGGCGAGATTCTCGCGCTCGTCGGCGCGAACGGTGCGGGCAAGACGACGTTGTTGCGCTCGATTTCCGGCGCCCACAAGCCCAGCGGCGGCCGCGTGCTCTTCGACGGCGCGGACGTTACCGCCGTGCGCGCCAACGAGCGCGTGCGCCGCGGCATCGCACTGGTTCCGGAAGGCCGCCGGCTCTTTTCGAGCATGACGGTCGAAGAAAACTTGCTGGTCGCGGGGCGCACCAAGCGGCCGGGCCGTTGGAATTACGAGACGGTCCTCGATGCCTTTCCGTTACTGCGGCTCCACGCCAAACAACGCAGCGGCGACCTCTCGGGCGGCCAGCAGCAGGCGACCGCGATCGGCCGCGCGTTGATGACGAACCCGCGCGTGTTGCTGCTCGACGAGGTGTCGCTCGGGCTCTCGCCGGTCGCCGTGAATATGGTGTACGAGTGCCTGCAAGCGGTCATCGCGAGCGGAGCCACGATCGTACTCGTCGAGCAGGATCTCTCCCGGGCGCTACGCATCGCGACCCGCGTCGCGTGCATGCTCGAAGGGCGTATCGTCCTGGAAGGAAAGGCATCGGACATGACCCGCGAGCAGGTGACCGAAGCCTATTTCGGATTGCGCCGATCCGATGCGAGCGGTGCCGCCTCGTGATGTGGCTCGATCAAGTCCTCCAAGGCGTTCTGCTTGGCGGATATTATGCATTGATCGCCTGCGGCTTGTCGTTCATGTTCGGCATCCTGCGCATCGTCAATCTCGCCCACGGCAGCATCGCGGTGCTCTCGGCCTACCTCGTGTGGGTCGTCGCCGAGCAGTTGAAGATCTCGCCGTTTCTCGCGCTGATCGCCGTCCTGCCGGTCATGGCGGCCGCAGGCTGGCTGTTGCAGCGCACCGTGCTCGAACGCAGCCTGCGTTCGGGGGCGCTGACGCCGCTGTTGAGTACGTTCGGCTTGGCGGTCGTCATCGACAACGTGCTGTTCCAACGCTTCGGTGCGGACACACGCTCGCTCGCGCCCGACATCGGCGATCTCGCGTTCAACAGCTGGGACGTACCGGGTGGCGGCAGCGTGGGCCAATTGGCGCTGATCACCTTCGGCGTGGCCGTCGCGCTGCTGGTCGGGCTCCAACTCTTTCTCAACCGGACGCCGCTCGGGCGGGCGATCCGCGCGACGTCCGAAGACCCGGACACGGCGGAATTGGTCGGCATCGACTCGCGCAACGTCTACGCGGCGGCCTCGGCGATCGCGCTCGTCACCGTCGCGATCGCGGGCACGTTTCTGGCCATGCGGGCGACGTTCGATCCCTACACGGGGCCGACGCAGCTGATCTTCGCGTTCGAAGCGGTCGTCATCGGCGGTACCGGATCGCTCTGGGGTACGTTGATCGGCGGTATCGTGCTCGGCGTCGCGCAGAATTTGGGTTCGCAGATCAACGGCCAAGGCTTCCTGATCGCCGGACACGCGGTGTTCTTCGTCGTTCTCGCGGCGCGCTTCCTGATGGCGGGGCGCAGCCCGCGGACCTTGTTGCGCGCGCTGCGCGGAGCATCGGCATGACCGATGCAAAAGCCCTCGCGGTCACCCGCTGGACCCGCGTATCGATTACGGCGGTCGCGGCGCTCGGCGGTTTGCTGCTCGTGCTCGCGTTCGGTCCGGCGTTCCTCGGCGCGGATCTCACCGATCGTCTCACGACGCTCTTCATCTACGTGATCCTCGCGGCGATGTGGAACGCGCTCGCGGGGTACGGCGGCCTGGTGTCGATCGGTCAGCAAGCCTTCTTCGGGCTCGGCGCGTACGCGGCGATCCGGCTTTCGAATGCCGGCGTCGAAGTGTACCTCGCGCTCGTGCTCGCGCCGCTCATCGTCGGGCTGCTCTCGCTGCCGCTCTCGAGTTTCGCGTTGCGCTTGCGCGGCGGCGAATTCGCGATCGGCATGTGGGTCTTCGCCGAACTCGCGCACTTGCTGGTGAACCTGGACACGTTGATCCAAGGCGAGACCGGCACGTCGCTGATCGCGATTTCGGGCTTCGCGCCCGACGCGCGGCGAGCGTTCAACTATTGGCTCGCGCTCGCCGTGATGACGGTGGTGGTCGCGGCCGTGTTCTTCCTGCTGCGCAGCCGCACCGGTGCCGCGATCCAGGCGATTCGCGATAACGAGGAGGCCGCCGCTTCGGTCGGCGTGCGGGTCATGGCCACGAAACGGTTGATCTTCGTGCTGGCCGCCGTCGGCTGCGCCGCCGCCGGCGCGTTGCAGCTCGCGACCTTGATCACGTTCCAGCCCAAGACGTATTTTAGCGTGCAGTGGACGGCTTACATGATCTTCATGACCTTGGTCGGCGGGCTCGGCACCTTCGAAGGTCCGATCCTCGGGGCGATCATCTTCTTCGCGGTGGAGACGCTCTTCGGCAGCAGCGGCGTGTGGTATCTGATCGGCCTCGGCGGCTCGGCGTTACTGTTTTCGTTGTTCCTGCCGCGCGGCATCTGGGGCGCGCTCTCCAGCCGCTTCGGCATCCAACTGATGCCGGTCGGCTATCGGCTGGCGTCACCCTCGCGCGCTCGTAAGCCCGGCTCCGCCGGCTAATCCAGAAGGAGGCCCACGTGAACGTCCATGCCGCCGTGACGCGCGCGGTTCGAGCGCCGCTCTCGCTGGAACATCTCGAACTCGAAGAGCCTCGCCCGGACGAGATCCTGGTCCGCGTCGTCGCGACCGGCGTCTGTCATACCGATATCGCGATGCGCGACCAAACCTTCCCCGTGCCGCAGCCCATCGTGCTCGGACACGAGGGCGCGGGCGTCGTCGAGCGGACGGGCTCGGCCGTCACGAAGGTCGCGCCGGGCGATCACGTCGTGATGACCTATAACTCGTGCGGCTTCTGTCCGAGCTGTGCCGAGCATCAGCCGACGTACTGCTACGATTTCTTCGGCCGCAATTTCGCGGGGGCGCGAGCCGACGGGTCGAGCGCCTTCTCCGCGGCGGGCGAACGGGTGCACGGCAATTTCTTCGGACAGTCGTCGTTCGCGAACTACGCGCTGTGCCACGAGCGCAACGTCGTCAAAGTGCCGTCCGACGTCGATCTCGCGCTGCTCGGCCCGCTGGCCTGCGGCGTGCAGACGGGCGCGGGTGCCGTGATCAACGCGCTGCGCGTCGGCGTCGGCCATTCGTTCGCAGCGTTCGGCGCGGGTTCCGTCGGGCTCAGCGCCGTGATGGCGGCCCGCGTCGCCGGCGCGACGACGATCGTCGCCGTCGATCTCAACGACGCGCGGCTCGAGCTCGCGCGCGAACTGGGCGCCACGCACACCTTCAACGGGTCGCGCGAAAACGTGACCGAAGCGATCGTCGCGGCGACCGGCGGCGGCGTGAACTTCGCGCTGGAAGCGACGGGCATCCCGGCCGTCATCCGCCAGGCCGTCGATAGCCTCGCGCCGCGCGGGACGTGCGGCATCGTGGGAGCCGCGGCGCCCGGCTCGGAAGTGAGCCTGGACGTGCTGAACATCATGACGGCAGGCCGGACCCTCCGGGGAATCGTGGAAGGCGAATCGACGCCGGAGGTCTTCATTCCGGCCTTGATCGCGCTCTACCGGCAGGGCCGCTTCCCGTTCGACCGGCTGGTGGAGTTCTATCCGTTCGAACGCATCAACGACGCGATCCACGCCTCGGAAGCGGGTAGGGTCGTGAAAGCGGTCGTGCGCATGACCCACGAGAATGGAAAAGCCTGACGTGTCTTCGCCCACCTTCGAAACGCTGCTCTACGGCGTCGCGGACGGCATCGCGACGATCTCGCTCAACCGCCCCGATAAACTCAACGCCTTTACCAGCCGCATGATGCTCGATTTGATCGCGGCCTTCGATGCGACCGACGCCGACGACGCGGTCAAGGCCGTGATCGTGACGGGGTCGGGCCGCGCGTTCTGCGCCGGCGCCGACCTCGGGTCGGGCGGCAAGACCTTCGATTACGAGGCGCGTGCCGACGAGGTTCGCGACGAGGCCCGCGTCGGCGGCGTCTACCGCGACGGCGGCGGCCGCGTGACCTTGCGGATTTTCGAGAGCCTCAAGCCCGTGATCGCCGCCATCAACGGGCCGGCCGTCGGGATCGGCGCCACCATGCTGCTGCCGATGGACATCCGCATCGCGGCCGACGACGCGCGCATCGGCTTCGTGTTCGCGCGTCGAGGCATCACGCCGGAGGCCGCGTCGTCGTGGTTTCTACCGCGGCTCGTGGGCATCTCGACGGCGCTCGAGTGGTGTTACTCCGGCCGGATATTCACGGCCGCGGAAGGTAAGGAACGCGGGCTATTGCGCTCGACGCATCCGGCGGCGGAGCTCTTGCAAGCCGCGCGCGAGTTGGCGCTCGAGTTGACCGCGAACTCCGCGCCGGTCTCCAACGCGTTGACGCGGCAGATGATGTGGCGGATGATGGGCGCCGCCCATCCGATGGACGCCCACAAGGTCGATAGCCGCTCGATCCAGACCCGCGGGGCCTCCGCCGACGCGCGCGAAGGCGTCGGCGCGTTCTTGGAAAAGCGCCCGGCCGCGTTCCCGAATCGGGTCTCGCACGATTTACCGGAGTTCTTTCCGTGGTGGCCGGAGGTCGAGTTTAGCTAGCGGCGTTTTCGAGCGCGCCGGACGGGAACCAAGCGGCGTCGCCCCAAACGTGAGTCCGCCATGGAGGCCCCGGCGTCCGATCGTAGCATCGCACCCGAACTCGAGATTCGCTTGTTCGGCCACGCCGGCGTGAGCTCCACCGGCGTGCCGGTGAAGTTCGCGAAGCGTTCGACCTCGCTCGCGATGCTGTCGCTGCTCGTCCTGCAGCGCGGAAAGGCGGTGACGCGGGAGTCGCTCGCGTTCACGCTGTTTCCCGACGTCGACGAGAGCTCGGCGCTGGCCGAGCTGCGGCGTTACTTGTATCTGATCAACAAGGCCTTACCGCCGCGCAGCGGCGATCCGTGGATCCTCGCGGATGCCGACGCCGTGCGCTGGAACGACGCCGCCGGCGCCTTCGTTGACGTCGTCGAGTTCGAACGCCTGTGCGAGGACGCGGCGACGCAGGCGCGCGCGATCGAACTGTACGCGGGCGATCTGTTGCACGACGTGTACGACGACTGGGTGCTGGCGGAGCGCGAGCGCTTGCGAATGCGGTACCTCGAGATACTGGCGCAGTCGCTGGACCGCTACCGCGCGCAGCGCGCGTTCGGCGCGGCGATCGCCTGTGCGAAGCGCATCCTGACCGCGGATCCCTGGCGGGAAGATATCGTCCGCACGCTGATCGCGGTCCGCTACGAGTCCGGCGACACGGGCGGGGCGCTCTCGGAATACGAGCAGTTCGCGAAGCGGCTGCGCGACGAACTGGCGATCGCGCCGATGCCCGAGACCGTCGCGGTGCGGCAATCGATCCTCCGGAACGAGGCCGTTCCCGGTTCTCTGGAGCGGCCCACGGTAACGACGCCGGAGGTCTCGGCGCGCCGGCGCGAGTCCAGGTCGATTCTGCCGTTCGTCGGACGCGGGCGCGAGCTCGGCACGCTGCACGCTGCCTGGGGCCGAGCCGCGCACGGCAACGGGTCGTTCGTGTTGATCGCGGGCGAAGCCGGCGTCGGGAAGACGCGCCTGGCGGCGGAATTGGCGCGCACGGTGCAGTCGGAGGGCGGTCGCGTCTTCGTCGGTACGACGTCCGCACCCGAATCGATGCCGTATCAAGCGATCATCGAAGCGCTCCGCTCGGCCGTTCCTCTGTTGCTCGCGCGACCGCCGAGCTCGGCGCGGCGTGCGGTTCTCGGCCGGCTTTTGCCGGAGTTGCGCGATGCGGAAGCTCCCGTGATTTCCGGCGGCGACACGCAGACGGCCGAGCGCGAGAGCGCGCGCGTGTTCGACGCGCTGGCCCACGCCGTCCGGACGCTCGCGTCGCCGCGGCCGTTATTGTTGGTTCTCGAAGACCTGCAGTGGGCCGGTTCGGCCGGTCTCGAAGCGCTCGGCGCGATCGTGCGCGAGCTGGCGCGGGTACCGGTCCTGATCGTGGCGACGTGCCGCAACGAAGAAACCCCGCTCGATCATCCGTTGCGAGCGCTGCAACGGTCCCTGCGGAACTTCATCAACGTCGACGAAATCGAGCTCGAACGGCTCGGTGAGGGCGACGTTTCGGATCTCGTCGAGCGGGTCGAAGGGTTACGCGGCCGAGGCCATGCGATCGCTCGCGAGTTGTACGCCCATAGCGAAGGCAACGCGCTGTTCCTCAACGAGGCGATCAACGGCGTGTTGGAAAACGCGGATTTGCGCGATGACGCGGGCGGACGAGATTCGGTCTCGCGCGTCGTCGCGGCGCGCGTCGACCGTTTGAGCGAGGGCGCGCGCGCGGTCGCCGAAATAGCCGCGGTGGCGGGCGCGGGCTGCAGTGTGGCGCTGGTTCGCGACGTTTCCAATCGCCCTGCGGCCGCGGTGGCGCGCGGACTCGACGAGCTGCTCGACGGCCGGATCCTGCGCGAGGCCGGCGCGCGCGGCAATCACGATTACGTGTTCACCCACCACTTGATCGCGGCGGCGATCTACGAGCGGATCGATCCGGTCTTTCGCGCGCAGCGCCACGCACGCATCGCCCGCGTGCTCGAAGCCGGATACGATGAATCGCAGGGCGCGTCGTCGCGCGAGATCGCGCTGCACTTCGAACGCGCGGGCGACGGCGAGCGCGCGGCCCCGTGGTATCTGACCGCCGCGCATCAGTCCGTGGCCGTCTACGCGCATGGCGACGCGATCGACCTCGCGGGCCGCGCGCTGGAAGGCGCGGCCGCGCCGGAGCTGCGCTTTGCGGCGCTCGATCTGCGCGAGAAGGCGCGCGGGCGGCGCGCCGACCGCGCCGGGCAACGCGAGGACATCGACGCTCTCGAACGGCTGGCCGGCGACGATCCCCGCGCGCGCTTCGATGTGTTGGCGCGGCGGGTGCTCTTGGCGCGCGCGCTCGGCGACTCGGACGACGAGGGCCGGTTGATCGCCGAGATGGACGTCCTGGCCGAGCAACTCGGCGACGGCGCGCGCGCGCAGGCGCTCGCCGCGCGAGCGACGCGCGCGGGCCTGCGCAGCATGCAATCCGAGGGGCTCGCACCCGCTCGCGCCGCGCTCGAGATCTACGAACGGCTCGGCGACCTGCGCGGCCAACTCGACTGCCTCTACCTGCTGGTCGACTTCACGACCAACGTCGGCGATCCCGCGGCCTCGCGAGCCTATCTGCAGCAGATGCACGCGCGGGCCGGCAGCCTGGCTGACCGCAGCGTCGAGGCGCGCGCCCTCGCCGTGGCGGCGACGGCGGCGCTGCTGCGCCAAGAGTACCGGGAGTGCTTCGACCTCACGGATCGCGCGCTCGCGCTCAACATCGCGACGGGCGATCGCGAGGCCGAAGCCGCGTCGCGCGGGCGTTTGGCCGTAACGGCCGTGCGCCTCGACGATTTCGGGTCCGCACTCCGCGAATTCGAACGAACGCTCGAAGCCTACGCGTCGATGGGGCACAAACGCGGCCTCGCGATCACCTACACGAATCGCGCTTCGTTACTGATGCGCATCGGGCTTTTCGGAGATGCCCTCGACTCGATCGAGCGTTCGAATGCGTACTTCGAGTCCGTTCGCGAACAACGTACGATCGTCGCCAACTTGGCCAACGCCAGCTTCTCGAAGTTGCACCTCGGAGACGCGGAGGCCGCGAAGGCGTTGGCAGAATCGGCCCTGAGCTCGGCGCGCGAAATCGGCTTTCCGGTTTTCGAAGCCGGAGCGCTCGCCAATCTCGGGAATGCCGAGCGGGCCCTGGGCGAACTGGAGGCGGCCATCGAGCACATGGAGGCGGGCCTCGCCATTCGCCGCCCGATCCAGGACGCGCGCGATTTCGCGGACGATCTGGCCGACCTGACCTTCACCTACGTCGAGGCCGGGCAAGTCGACGAAGCGCTTCGCACGGCGCGCGAGCTGGCCGAACTCGGCGAAGCGTCCTTCGACGGTGCGTTTTGGCCGCACTACGCGTGGTGGGCGGTCGCCGCGGGCTTGCGGGCCGGAGGCGAACGCGAGCCGGCCGCGCGAGCGGCCGGCCGGGCCCGGACTGCACTACGGGAGTTCGCCGCGAAGATCGACGACGCGGCAGCGCGCTCAGCATTCTTTGCCTTGCGGGTGAACCGGGAGATCCTCGCAGCGACCTGAACCCACGCACTGCCTTGCCGGTCGTGTTCCCGCACGCTCCGCGCATGCGGCGCTGGTAGGCTCGCGGTATGAAGAGGCCCGCGGAGCAGCTCGTCTTCGTCGTCCGGATGTGGGTTCAGGGCGGCGAGAATCCGGCCGTAGGTGAGTGGCGTGGATCGGTCCCGGAAGTAACGTCGGGCGTGCGCGTCTACGTGGCCGGTGCGCGCGACGTCGCGGACTTCATCGGATCGCGCTTAGCCGAGCATTCCGAACGCACGGAGTGAGCGGCGCGACGGTAGGTAGCGGCAGGCGCAGCGCCGGGCCGGACTCGCGCCCAGTGAATCGGATGCGCTGATCGGAGAGCTGATGAGCTCGCTCGTGTTGCGCGCGATCGCCTCGATTCGGTTCGCAGGCGTGCGCTGCGAAACAACTCCGGCTGCCGGGGGTACGACGGAGCGTGAAGATCGTCTTCTTCGTTGGGTCGATCGTGCTCTTCGCGATCGTAGCTTGCACCCTGCTAGCCGTTGGTTTCCAAGCTGCAAGCAGCCGCGCTGCAGCCGATGCCGAGCGCACGGCCGAGGAAATCAGGACCCACGTCGTAGCCGGAGAGACCCGGACCGAGGTGTATCGCTTTCTGCGGGGAGCGGGCCTGACGCCATACGACTACCGATTCGTTCGGGGAACGACAATTTCAGGACCCGATCCCAAGCGTCCCCGCGACGGGATCGGATGCGACCTGTCCGCTCGCGCGGGCGGAGCCTGGCCGTATCGAAACGAGCCGCTTCCGCGTCAGCCCGCCGGGTGTGAGGCGGAAGCGGTTTCGGGACCGGTTCCCGAGCCGGACGCCGAGCTGGAATTGGGTGGCGGGTTCGATATCTCGTGCGGCTGGAACACCCAAGCCGTGATCGGCTTCGATCGGCGCGACCGGGTCTCCGGCGTTCGGATCATCGGGCCGCGCTCGACGTGCCTCTAGCGCACGACGGCCGATTCTTCGAGCGTCTCCTCGTGCGCGCGAAGGCGTTGGAGCCGGAGCTCCGCGCCGGCTCGATGTTCGGCTGCCCGGCGGCGTTCGTTGGGAGGAAGCTCGCCTTTTGCGTGTTCGGCGCCAAGATTGGTGCGAAGGTTCCTGAAGCCTACGCCGGCGCGCTCGTCGCGTCGGGAGTTGTAAAGCCGTTCCAGCCATACGGCAAGAAGAAGATGCGCGAATGGATCGCGCTCTCGCAAACGGTCGACGATAGCGTGCTCGCCGGCGTGCTCGATGCCGCGCTCGGATACGCGCGCGAGTTAGAGTTGCGCGACCGCTAACCGCTGCCGGCTACCGAGACCGCCCCGGCGATGCGCTCGCACACGCGCCCCAGCCGTTCCAGGGCGTCCGCAACCTGAGCTTCCGAGACGATGAGCGGCGGCACGAACCGCAGCGTGTTGTCGCCCGCGGCGTTGATGAGCAGAAACTCCGAATCCCGTGCTGCGTTCACGAATGCCGACGCCTCGAACGGCGCGCGCACCGGCAAGCCGAGCATCAAACCGATGCCGCGCGGACGTGAGAAGGCGTGCGGGTAGCGCTCCGCGAGTTCCGCTAAACCCGCGTACAACTGCGCGCCGCGCAAGCGGACGTTGCCGCCCAGGTCGAGTTCTTCACGCACGCGCAGGTGCGCGAGTGCTGCCGCGCACGGGACCGGCGAGCCTCCGAAGGTCGTTCCGTGGTCGCCGGGCTGTAAGCCGCTCGCAGCCTTGGCATCGATCAGGAGCGCGCCGATCGGCAACCCGTTCGCCAGCGACTTCGCGAGCGTCACGAGATCGGGCCGCACGTCGTAGGTTTCGAAGGCAAACAGCGTTCCGAGGCGGCCCATGCCGCACTGAATTTCGTCGAACGCGAGCAGGATGCCGCGCTCGGTGCAGAGGCGCCGCGCCGTCTCCAAGAACTCGCGGTCGGCCGGATGGATGCCGCTCTCGCCCTGCACGGGCTCGACGAGGAACAGCGCGACCGTTTCGTCGAGGTGCCGTTCGAGGGCGCCCGCATCGTTGAACGCGGTGTATCGAAAACCCAGCGGTAAAGGCTCGAAGCCTTCCTGATAATGATGGTTCGCGGTGGCTGCGAGCGCGCCGAGCGTCCGGCCGTGGAACGAGCCCTCGCACGTGACGATCGTGCGCCGCTCCGTTTCGCCGCGCCGGTACGCGAACTTGCGCGCCAGCTTGATGGCCGCTTCGGTCGCTTCGGTGCCGGAGTTGCAGAAGAAGACGCGTTCGAAGTGCGAGAGCCGCGCGAGTTCGTTCGCGAGCGTGCCGGCCGGTTCGTGGTCGTAGAGATTCGAACAGTGCACGAGGGTTGCGGCCTGCTGCGCGATCGCGGCGGTGATCTCGGGATGGGCGTGCCCGAGCGCGCAGACCGCGATGCCGGCGACGAAATCGAGATAGCGCGCGCCCTCGGCGTCGACGAGCTCGCAGCCTTCGCCGCGCACGATCGTGATCGGCGCGCGCGAATAGTTTTGCAGTAAATGCCGGTGTGCCACGGTCACGTCCTATAGTGTGCGTTGATCCGCACGTAATCGCGCGAGAGGTCGCAGCCCCAGGCCGTCGCCGTCGCCTCGCCTTGCGCGAGTTCCAGACGAACGTGCACCGCGGTGTTCTCGAGTTCGCTGTGCGCCTCGGCTTCGGAGAGCACCTCGATGGCACCGCGGTCGACCCAGAGTTTCTCGCCTAGGTAGAGCGACCAGTTCTCGGGGTCGATGCCGGCACGCACGCTACCGGCCGCCGCGATGATGCGGCCCCAGTTGGGATCTTCGCCGTAGAGCGCCGTCTTCACGAGGTTGGAATTGATCACGGCGCGGGCGACGGCGCGCGCTTGCGCTTCGTCGCGCGCGCCCGTCACTTCGACGGTCAACGTTTTGGTTGCGCCCTCGCCGTCGGTGACCATTGCGATCGCGAGCTGGCGGGTGACGGCGCGTAACGCGTCGGCGAAACCGCTCGGCGCGGGGCCCTCGGCCGGCGGCGCGAAGGCGTAACACGAATCGTTGGTCGACATGTCGCCGTCGACGGAGATCATGTTGAAGCTGTTCTCGGTCGCCGCGCGCAGTTCGTCGCGCAAGGCTTCGCGCGACATCGGCGCATTGGTCGCCACGAACGCGAGCATCGTCGCCATGTTGGGCGCGATCATGCCCGAGCCTTTGGCGATGCCGCCGACGACGTACCGTTTCTCGCCGTCGTAGAACGCGTAGGCCGCGAGCTTCGGTTCGTTATCGGTCGTCATGATCGCTTCGGCGGCGTCGTACGCGGCTTCCATGCCCTCTTCGAGTTCTTTGACGGCGCGTTCGAGGCCGGTCATCATGCGATCCATCGGGAGGTAGACGCCGATGACGCCCGTGGAGGCGACGATGACCTGCGTCGTTTCGATCTTCAGGAGCGCGGCCGTCTGCCGTGCGGTCTGGCGCGCGTCGCGTTCGCCCCGCTCGCCCGTGCACGCGTTGGCGCAGCCCGCGTTGCAGACGATCGCGCGGATCGCCGTGCCGCTCATGGCGATGTGCTGCTCGCTGACGATCAAGGGCGCGGCCTTGATCTCGTTGGTCGTGATCACGGACGCGCAGCCCATCGGCTCCGCGAAGGTCACGAGCGCGAGGTCGGTCTTGCGTTTCTTGATGCCCGCGTGCACGCCCGCGAGCTTCACGCCCGGCACGGCGCCGAGGCCGCCGCGCAGTTCGATCAGCCGCGTCGGCACGCCGTTGCCGTGGGGGTGTTGTTCAGACGCCGACGGCGCGATCATCGAGCGCAGACTCCTCGGGCAAGCCCAGCATGAGGTTGAGATTTTGCAGCGCGTTTCCGGCCGCGCCCTTACCCAGGTTATCGATCGCCGAAATCGCGCGCACGACGCGGCCTTTGACCGACACGTGGATTTCGGCGTCGTTGGTGCCGGCCACGCCGGTGACGCTCGGCGCGCGATCCGACGGCAACACGCGCACGAACGGATTGCCGTCGTACGCGCGCAGGTAGGCCGCATGGATCTCGTGCTCGTTCGGCTCCTGCGCGAAGACCGCGTAGCAGTCCGCCAACATCCCGCGTTTGAGCGGCACGACGTGCGGCGTGAAGATCAGCGGTGCGCCGAGGCCGGCGACCCCGAGCTCTTGCACGATTTCCGCTTCGTGACGGTGCCCGGCGAGGCCGTAGGCGCGCACGTCGCCGTCCACTTCCGCGAACAGGCTCGCGGTCGCGGGCGTGCGGCCGGCGCCGGTGATGCCGCTCTTGGCGTCGACGACGAACTGCACGACGCCGCCGGCGAACGGCGCGAGCGGCAGCAGGCCGAGCAAGGTCGCGGTCGGGTAGCAGCCGGGATTCGCAACGAACGTCGCGCCGCGGAGCGCGTCTCGGTAGCGCTCCGCGAGGCCGTACACCGCGCCGTGCGCATGAGCGTGCAGGCGGAACGCGTCGGAGAGATCGACGACGCGCGCTCCCCGCGCGACGAGCGCGGGCGCTTGCGTGCGCGCGAGTTCGGCGCCGCCCGCGAACACGACTGCGTCGCCCGGCGCGAGCAGCTCGTCGAGCGTGCCCGGGGCGTCGAAACGGCGCTCGCTGCGGCGCAGCGCGGGAATCTCGGCGGCCAGGGGGCGGCCGGCGTGCGACGCGCTTTCGAGGGCGCCGAGTTCCAGGCCCGGGTGGCGCAGCGCGAGCCGGATGAATTCGGCAGCCGCGTATCCGGAGGCGCCGACGACGTGAACGCGCGTCATGGCGCTACCTTCCGTTCGCGCGCCGCAAGCACCGTTTCCAATTCGGAAATCGCGGCGGCCACCGCGTCCGGAGCGGTCGAGCCGGCCGTTCGCTTCGCGAACACGGAGGCGCGAGCGTCGAGCGGGGCGACCAGTGGCTCTGCCAGCCCTGCGGCCGCAGCCAGCGCCTCGAGATCGGAAGCTGAGAGCGGGCGTCCCTCGCGTTCCGCCCGTCCGACGGAATTTCCGACTATCTCGTGCGCGGTACGCGCCGTGACGCCGCGCGCGACCAGGGCATCGGCAAGGTCTGTCGCGACGGTGTAACCGTCGGCCGCATGCGCGCTCATCGTCTCACCGTTCCAGCGCACGTATGCCAGCGCCCGTGCGAACGCATCGAGCGCACCCGAGCCGCGTTCGACGGCGCGAATCACGATGGCCTTGGTCTCCTGGAGGTCGCGGTGGTAGGAGAGCGCGATGCCGGTCGTGGTGCCGAGCGCGGCGGCGAGCGCGCCGTTCGCTGCCGCTGCGTGTGCGCGAACGAGCTCGAAGGGATCGGGATTGCGCTTTTGCGGCATCAGGCTCGAGCCCGTCGATGCCGCGTCGTCGAGCCGCGCGTAGCCGAATGCGGGCGTACACCAGATGACGAGTTCTTCCGAGGCGCGCGACGCGGCGCCGAGCGCGCGCGCCACCGCGTGCAAGAGATCGAGCGCGAGATCGCGCGTGCCGATCGCATCGAGTGCGTTGCGCGATGGCGCGGCGAACCCGAGCTCGCGCGCCGCCGCCGCGCGATCGAGCGGCAACGTAGAGCCGCTGCACGCGCCCGAGCCGAGCGGACACGCGACGCGCGCGTCGGCGGCCACGCGATCGAAACGTTCGGCCGCGCGCGCGAAGCTCTCCGCGACGGCTTCGAGCCAAAAAGCCAATAAGACCGGTTGCGCGGGCTGCCAGTGCGTCGTCGCGGCGACGAGGATTTCCGCCTCGAGCGCGGCCCGCGCTTGCGCGAGCGCCTCGTATGCCGTCAAGGCTGCGACTTCCGCTAAGCGTTCGGCCCGGGCGCGAACGTAAAGCGCGAGGGTGGTCGCGACCTGATCGTTGCGGCTGCGGCCGGCGTGCAGGAACGGGCCGGCGTCGCCCGCGAGCTCGCGGACGCGCGCGTCGATCGCGCCGTGCACGTCCTCGGCGTTGCTCGCGCGCGCCGCCGCCGCGAATTCGCCGGTCGCTATTTCGCCTTCCACGGTCGCGAGCGCCGCGCGCAACGCTCGTGCCGCGGCGGCCGGGATGATGCCGCCGGATTCGAGCGCCGTCACGTGCGCTCGCGAGCAGTCGACGTCGAACGGCGCGAGCACGAGATCTTCCTCGAGCGACGAGCCGAAGGCGAGCAACGCCGGATCGGGCGGCGCGGAAAACCGGCCGCCCCACTGGAGTTTCTCCTGCACCGGAGGCGGCGCTACGTGGCGGGCGAGAGCGCGTCGCGCGAGACGCGCGCGCCGAGCTCGAGCGGCAGGCCCCAGAGTTCGATGAAGCCCGTCGCCGCATCGTGCTTGAAGCGGTCGCCCGCGCCGTAGGTCGCGAGCTTCTCGTCGTAGAGGCCGAAGGGTGAGCTGGTGCCGTCGGCGATCGCCGTCGCGTGGTGGAGCTTCAAGCGCACGCGCCCGGTCATGCGTTCGGCGAGCGACGCGTTGAAGGCGTCGAGCGCGCGGCGCAGCGGCGAGGGCCACAGTCCGTCGTACACGAGTTCCGCGTACTTCTGATCGAGCGACGCTTTGAAGCGCAGTTCGTCGCGCGTGAGCACCAGGCGTTCCAGTGCCTTGTGCGCGGCGATCAGGGCGATCGAGCCCGGGCACTCGTAGACTTCACGCGACTTGACGCCGATCACGCGATCTTCGATCAGATCGATGCGGCCGATGCCGTGTGCGCCCGCGCGCTGATTGAGCGCCGCGACCATCGCCGCACCCGTGAGGCCCTCGAACGACGGCACGCCGGCCGAGAAATCGATAACGACGTGTTCGGGCTCGGCCGGTTGCGCGGCGGCGCCGGCCGTCCACGCGAAGGCGTCTTCCGGCGGCGCGTGCCACGGATCTTCGAGCACGCCCGCTTCGATGGAGCGGCCCCACAGGTTCGCGTCGATGGAGTACGGCTTCTCGACGGTCGAGCTGACCGGCACGCCGTTGGCTTGCGCGAAGGCGATCGCGTCGGGGCGCGAGAGCGGCTCTTCGCGCAGCGGCGCGAGCGTGCGGATCGTGGGATCGAGCGCGCGCACGGCCAGCTCGATGCGGACCTGATCGTTGCCCTTCCCCGTGCAGCCGTGCGCGACCGCGTCGGCGCCGTACCGATGCGCGTTCTCCACGAGCAGCGCGGAGATCAGCGGGCGCGAGAGCGCGGCCGAGAGCGGATAGACGCCTTCGTAGAGGGCGTTCGCGCGCAATGCGGGCAACGCCATCTCTTCGATGAAGCGCTCTCTCACGTCGGCCAACACCGCGTCGTAGGCTCCTAGCGCCAAGGCTTTCGCTTTCACTTCATCCAGCGCAGCCGAAGCGCCCGAACCCGCGGTTGCGTCGCTTTCGCCGAGGTCGAGGGTCAGCGCGATCACGCGGTGGCCTTGGGTCACGTATTTCTTGAGCAGCACGGACGTGTCCAAGCCGCCCGAATACGCCAGCACGATCGTGCTCATCTTACAGGGGATCCTCCGAACGCATGTCTTCGAAACGCTGCTTGACGACCGGCAGTTTCGCCGGGTCGTCGAGTAGCACGAGAACGGTATCATCGCCGCCGATCGTGCCCATCACCTCGGGCCAACTCGCTTCATCGATGGCCGAGGCGACGAGCATCGCGCTGCCGGGCGGCGTGCGCAGCACGATTTGGTTGACGCTCCCGCGGCAATCGCGGACGAGTTCCGCGATCACGCGGTGCAAACGGCTCGCGTAGCCCTTGCCGAGATTGGGTTCCACGTATTTGAATTGCGTGCCGTTACCGTTCTTGAGCGGCACCTTCACGAGGCCCAGATCCTTGATGTCGCGCGAGACCGTCGCCTGCGTGACCTCGTAGCCTTGCTGATCGAGCAGTTGCGCGAGCTCTTCTTGCGAATGGACCGGCCGCGTCGCGATCAGCGATAAGATCGCGCGCTGACGCGTGGATTTCATCAAACGGGCATTCCTTTGAGGTCGGTGAGGAGCGCGACGAGCAGCGCTTTCTGCGCGTGGAGCCGGTTCTCGGCCTGATCGAAGACGATGCTCTGCGGCCCGTCCATCACGCCGGCCGAGACTTCCTCGCCGCGGTGCGCGGGCAGGCAGTGCATGAAGACCGCGTGTTTGGCGGCGGCCGCCATCAGTTCTTCGTCGACGCGGTACGGCAGGAGCGCGGCCGCATTACGTTCGGCGAGGTTCTCTTCGCCCATCGAGGTCCACACGTCGGTGTACACGACGTCGACGTCGCGTACGGCGCGGACCGCGCTCGTGAACGCGCGCACCGAGGCGCCGTGCGGCTTCCCGAGGGCTTGCAGGTGCGCGAGAAAGGCTTCGCTCGGGCGGTGCGATGGCGGAGAGCCGAAGGAAACCGACATGCCGCTGAGCATCGCGGCTTCGGCGAGCGACGCGGCGACGTTGTTGCGGCCGTCGCCCACGTAGGCGAGCCGCAGTCCGGCCAGGGTGTCGAAGCGCTCGCGGATCGTCATGATGTCGGCGAGGGCCTGGCACGGGTGGGCCGCCGCCGAGAGGCCGTTGATGACCGGCACGGTGGCCGCCCGCGCGAAGCGCTCGAGGGGTTCGTGGGCGTGGGTCCGGACGAGGATGCCGTCTACGTAACGCGAGAGGACGCGCGCGGCATCCTCGGGTGTCTCGCGGGTGCCGACCATGAAGTCGGAGCCCTGCGCGATCATCGCGTGCCCGCCGAGCTGGGTCATGCCGACTTCGAAGGAAACCCGCGTTCGCAGCGAGGGCTTCTCGAAGAGCATCCCGAGGGTGCGTCCCCGCAGGAGCGGCAACTGGTCGGCGGTCCGGCCGCCCTTGAGGTGCGTCGCCAAGGTCAGAACCGTCCCAATTTCCTCTGCGGCGAGGTCGCTGACGGTCAGGACGTGGCGGCCCCGCAGGGAAACGGCGTCGGCGGCGGTGGCAAGCATGGTCCTGTATATTTATACACAAACAGCATGATTATGCAAGTCGGCAGATGGCTTTGCCCAAAAAGTCGCCCGAAGCGCCCATTTTGTGGGCAAATGCCCGAATTTATGGGCAGCCTGCCCGGCTGTACCTAATAGGTATATCCGGAGCGAAGGCAGTAGGCCACGCGTATGGGATCACTTCTGCCGCCCCCAGGTGTGTGTGTGGGCCTATTGGCTATCGTCTCGGCGATCCTTATGGTTGTCCCGGGACTGCTGGAGCGTCTCGTGAAAAGCGTTGTGTCGCGGTGGATCGCGGCGTCCGTATTCGTGTTTCTCGGCTTAATCGAGATATTAGTGATCTACAAGGATAAGGCCGATTCAGAGCGCCGGTATCAGAACGGAGTCTATCCGCTAACATCGGTTGGCGCGGCTTACATTGTTGGCGTGGACCTCTCTGATGCGCGCCTAGCAAAATATCGTCAACGCATACTCGACGCTACCAGGAGTTCGAGATGGATGGATGGAGCCGATAGATACGGCGACAGGTTGCAAGGGGGGCGGCTCGACATCCTTCCCTATTCCGATTTGATGCCAAAACCGACGGACGGTATGGCCAACGACATATTTCGTAAGGCATATTTAGAAATTGCCTACTTCACGCCGGGAGCAGACCAAGAAAGGTACCGAAGCCAAAATTTTCTCAACCCGTTGGACCCCAATCCCGATCTTTTTGGTGCTTCGCGCGGCTCAATGCACATTGAATGCTATCTCTACACCGTCAAGAAAAACTGCGCGATCTACTTGGGTCCGTGGTCCGATGAGCGCAAAGCTTGGCAGACGCTTTATGGTAAAGCGAAGGCTGCTGGACTAGCGGATATTCTTGGCGGCGTCGTGGAGTTCCGAATCCACGCGGGATCATCCAGAATTGTACGAGCACCGCTCTACTTGGATAAACTTGACATGGTTATTGGAGATAGGACTCTTTATTTTGTTCGCGATGCAGATACTGCGTCGAGAGGCGTGTTTCCGTGCGTTCAGGGAAAAACCAATATACAGCTAATCGACGACGGAAAGCATGAAAAGCCGGGCGTCGATTTGGCAAGAGTTTATCGCGCGCTGATCCCTCTGCAATCCATTGAAGATGTGTTTGGAAAATTCGACCATAATTGCTACCAGCCAAGCTTGGACATACCGGAGGCTCGGAACGAGCCGTGAACCTTTCACGCCGCGTCCCAGAAATTCGCCTCGATCCAAAGCTCGTAGAACGCGTTAACCAGGCAGCATAGGTTATGGCAGAGGATTTTGCAGAGAATCTCGTTTACTTGAGCGACCGGCGTCTTGGAGCGAACGCGCGTCCCGAACTTGGCCTTGATCATGGCGAAGGTCGTTTCGACGTTCGACCGTTTGTGGTAGTGCGCGAGGAACTCTTCGCGCTGATACATGAACCGATGGTAGGCGTTCGCCCAGAGATTCCGAGCGTGAGCGGGAAGCCACGGGTTCGGCCGAAGCCCCGTCGCGTTTTTCTTAAACGGAATGTACGCGCCCACGCCGTGAGCATCCGTAAGGCCGAAGATGCGGGCTGAGCTATACGCCTTGTCTGCCGATACGCGCGTGATTTTGAAGCGCCGCGCGCTCCGCTCGAACACGGGCCGGAACATATGAATGTCGTGCGTGTCGCAGTCGGTGACCTCGACGGCGGTAACGACGTTGGTGAGCGTCCCGACGTGAATGTGGGCCTTAAGCCATTTAGCGCGCAGCATTTCACGACCGTACTTGGCGCTGTACCAACGCATGTGCTCGGCGGTCGAGAAGCCGCTCGAATCGACCGCAAAATCGGTTTCGAGAGCGCCGAGCGGGACCGCGCTGCGTTCGATCAAGGTATGCAGAATCGGGGTAAGCGCCGGATTTTCCAAGGCGTTGAAAAGGCTGTTGTAGTGGGGCGCGCGGTCGATATAACCCTTGGCCGCGAAGTCGCGCATATCGGTCATCGCGCGACGACCGGAGGAGCCGCCGTAGACCTTCATGACGGCGCAGAAGATGGAATCGGACAACGGCAGGCGCGGGCGCCCCTTGCCCTGCGGCGGGTTCTCGACTCCGGCGCAGAGGTCACGCAGCAGGACGGCGACGCGCTCTTTCTCGTGAACCTGCGCGGCATTATACGCCGACCGATCCTGGCTATAGGTGACCTTCAGAGATTCGGTCACCGTGGTTTCGCCCTTGGCGTTCGTCTCGCGCCGGATCGTGTACTCGACGGCGTAAACGTGCTTGCACTTCTCTTGCCGCTCCTCGAAGTCGGGACAAGAGCAAGTCGCGCCACCGAACATTTCGGTCGGGTCCACGACGTAGGAGCCGTTGCCAGCCTGCGAGGGCACGATCCAGAGGTTGCCCTTCTGCCGGAGCTTCTTCGTGGCGGCGATTTCGAGGCCGCGCTGCTCGCGTGGTTCCATAGAGATATATTACCAAAAGGTATACACCAGGTCAACCTTTTGGGGTCATCCTTGACGGATATTCCCATTGAGTATACCCTGTCGGTATGGCGAAGGTCAAACTGTCTGGGTATCGCTGCGACCGATGCGAGCACGAATGGCTCCCGCGCGACAAGGGCCAGGACCCGAAGGTCTGCCCGAAGTGCAAGAGCCCGTATTGGAACACGCCTCGGCGGATCGCTAAGTAGCGGAGCGTTCACCTTGAAGCGCCCATTCAACGGCGCCGGGTGCCGATTCTGGTCTACTCCGAAAAATAGTGGGCGTGGATTTTATGGGCAGGAATTCGAGTTTCTGGGCAGGCGGCCGTTTTTAGGCAAAGCCTCGGCGGTTTTGGCGGTTCGCGGGCTCGTGGGCGGTGCCGCGCGCGGAATTTGCGGGTCGTGGTTCTAGCGGGCGGAAGCTGGGGCGACATGAGAAGCATCGCACGGCCGAAGCCGGGCGCTTCCTCACGGTGGGTGAGTCCTTACTGTAGGCGGATGTGAAATGAGGAGATGGGCCTAGCAGGTCATTCTCGCGCCGACCTTCAGGCCGGTGCGCAAAGCAAATTGGACGACGCAGTGCTTCTCTGCGAACATGGTCGATATTCGAATGCCTACTATCTTGCAGGCTACTCAATCGAACTTGGTTTGAAGGCGTGCATCGCTGCTCAGATGACGGCCGAGACGCTTCCCGCGAAGGAAATCATCAAAGGCATTCTCGATCACACGTTCTCAAAGTTGGTCGGTCTCGCCGGACTTCGAGCGGACTTGAGGGACCGAGAGGACGCCGATCCGAACTTTTCGGCGAATTGGGCGGTCGTGTCGGAGTGGGTCCCAGACGCGCGATATGAAACCAAGGATCCGGCTTCCGCGCAGGCGCTCATAGTTGCCATCGGCGATCCGGTCTCGGGAGTCTTTCAATGGATCAAAACACGTTGGTGAGTGGCGGGCAGGCGCTCGTGCGAAAGCTGGATGACGCCGGTGTACGAGCCCGCGTCGCTATGTGGGTTCATAATGCCGACACGGATACGTGGAAACTATGGATCGTCCCGCCGTCCCGGTTGACGGATAAGCACGAATTCTACAAGACGATTTCCTTAATCGTTTCGAAGAACCGTGCCGCTTTGAATGGAATCGATGCGAGCGATACCGAGATGATTTCCGAGACGCATCCCGCGGTGCGCGGTCTCGAACGTTTCGTCAAGGCTCCCGGTCTGCAGAATATTCAGTTTTCGGGGAACACGTTCAACGGCTTCTACCTGCCTGAAGGCATCGTACTACGCGTAGACCTTTGAAATAGGCTTCGCCGCTTCATTGCCTCGACGCTTGCCCAGCATCTGCGTAATGTCCGATCCGTCGACCGCGAACGGCTCGTGTACGGGACCCGGTTATGCCTTCACTCGAGTCCTGACGATTTCCAAAGCGTTCCCCAGCAGGTTCCGTCCGCGCCAATTGCTCTCGTTTTCGATCGCGGGGTCATCGAAGCTAAGCCCGACTCCGTAGATTCGGTCGGTCGGCGAACCTTCGACGAGGCGCCGCTCACCCGTCGAAATCAGATAGCGTGACAAATCCTCATGCTGCTCGAACTTGGCCAGATTGCCGCTGATGAGGATGTCCGGAATAGCCGCGTCCCAGACTGGCTGTGAGAATCCGCTCACGCCGCGGCCGAGGCGCTTGTGTTCGCGCGGATTCCTCACGCTCATGATCGCCTCGAAGGAGGCTTCGTCGCCGAAGAGACGCGCCTTCGCGGCCATCATGTACTGCTCGGCGCAGGTGAACTCGTAGAGCGCACCGTCCGCAACGAATCGCTGCGAGAACGGCGCTTTGAACCACTGCGAGAGCGGGCCGCCGTGGAAGTAGACGTGCGTCGCCGTCGTGCGCATCGAGTATCGCGAAACGTCCATCAGCGATCGCCCTTCACAGGTGGGCCAAACGTAGCCGGATCAGCCAATCCTCGAGTTCTCGCTCGACGTCGGCCGGCGCCGCCGGCGGGAGCGCGGTCCAATCCTTCGCGCTGTCGTAGTTCGGCCAGAAGCCGTTCGTACTCCTTGACGTAGAACTCCAGCGCGTGACCGCCGGCGAGGGGGCTTTCCTCGCGTGCGATCTTCTGCGCGACCAGTTCGTCGATGAACGAGAGCCGGAACGTTTCGTTCAGCTTTACGATATTCGCCTCGACGATGCCGGTCCGGGCCAGGTGCAGCCCCGTCATCAGCACGCGAAAAATGTAGAGGAGGATCTGGCTTCGCGCGTTGACGCACTTCGGTGCCAGCACGACCAGTTCGTCGTGCCACGTCGAGGTCTCGATCACGAGCGGCGAGAGAATCTGTTCCAGCACGTAGCCGTTGTTCTTCAGCAGCAGCCGGGCGTACTTACCGGCTTCGTGCAGCACGACGTCGTTCGGGTTCGCGCCGCTGCCGATCAGCTCGACGGTGTCGTTGTGCCGCGTGAGTCCGAGCAGATCGCGGGTCGGGCGCACGAACGCACCTCGCAGATCGTAATCGGAGTCTTCGCTCGGAAATCCGTATAAGTGGCTTCCGGAGACGGTGACGAAGAGGCGCGGGTACGCGGGTTGCACGGACTCGAGGAACGGTTTGAAATCGGGCAGCGTCACAGGCCCGCATCTGCCCGTTCGCGCGCCACGACGGCCGCCCGACGTTCGAAGGCTCCCGGAAGCGCCTCCTCGATCTTTGCCAGCCGCGATGCCAACTCTCGCTGCAAGACGGGCCACGAAGCGTAGAGCGGGATGAGATCGCGAGCGGTCTTCTCAACGTACCGGGCCCAGCGGCCGGGCGCCTTCGGCTCCTCGGCCAGCAACTCTGCGAGTGCATCTTCGAGATTGCTCGCGCGGTCGGCGCACTTTACGACGAGCGCGGCGTCGCTCTGCGCGATTCCGGCATAATACGCTGCGGGCGCCGGTCCGTCGTCCGGCTTCGTCAACCGGAGGACGATGTCTAATTGCGTTTCGGTGATGCCGAGCGAACGGAGGTCGTCGGCGCGCAGCTTCGTATCCTCGAGCACGTCGTGCAGATAAGCGGCGACGCGACAATCGTCAGCCGATGAGATCGTTACAACGCGCCCGCCGGCGTCCGGTGCCCGCAGGAACTCGTCGACGAGCTGCGCGACCCGGCACGGGTGTTCGATATAGCGGGTCACGCCGTCGGCGCGCATCTGCCCCACGGCGCCGTGCGCGACGAAGGCGATCCGGTAAGCTTCTTGGGGCGTCATGCAGACCTCCACGTCGTGTCGCATCGGGGAGCAGCCCTCGAAACAAAGGTATCGACGGCTGGTAAGCTCCGGCGGGGTGTGAACGGAATGTGGAACGAACGAGCCGGAGCGTGGGGATGAAGGGCGCGGTGCGTAACATCGCGGGCGGCGTCGCCACGCTGGCCTTTCTCTTCATTCCGCTCTTCGCGCCGGCGCGGACGTTTCGCTTCTGGCAGGGGTCGGTCTATCTCGCCGTGTGCTCGGTGGCGTTTGCAACGATTTACACCTACCTTCAGCGCAGCGACCCGGAACTTCTCCGGCGCCGCATGCGCGGACCGGCGGCCGAACGGGAAATCAGCCAGAAGCTAACCCAGCTCGTGGCCCCTCTGCTGTTCGTTTCGGTGATCGCGCTGTCGTCGCTCGGACAGCGCACGCCGTCGTCGCAAGTCCCATTCTACGCAACGATCGCAGGGTTCGGACTCGTCGTGCTCGGCTTCTTCGTCATGTATCGCGCGCTTCGTGAAAATACGTTCGCCGCCGCCAATATCGATGTCGAGGCGGGCCAGACCGTCATCGCGACGGGGCCGTACGCGCTCGTGCGCCATCCCTACTACACGGGTTTGCTCGCGTGGTTTGCCGGCAGTCCGCTCGCGCTCGGCTCGTGGTGGGGACTCGCGCTGTTCGTTCCGCTGGCGCTCGTGCTCGCCTGGCGCATTCGTTTCGAAGAACGGTTTCTCGCGCAGCACCTGCCCGGGTATGCGGACTACCGCCGAAGCGTTCGCTTCCGGCTGGTGCCGATGGTCTGGTAGGACGCTCGCGGAGGTGCGAGCGCGGCTCACCGGTTTTCCACACGATACTTGCAAGAAATCGCAGTTATGCACGGGGAGGCGGTCGGCATTCCACCGGGCGCCTCCGAAGACACCGGACATGACGACGGACGAGACCTACACGTTGATCCTCACGAAGGGAACGCACCTGATTTCCGGCGCGGCGGCCGAAACCGTGAAGTCGGCGATCGAAGCCGACGCACCGCTCGTTCAGATCGGTCTCGATCCCTTCGGCGACGTCGACCCCGAGCGCACGACCACGATCGCCGTGCGCCACGTCGTTGCGCTCACGAAGAACGCGCCGTCGCTCGTCGCGGGCTCGACGCGAAATCTCGCCGCCTTTCGCGGGCGGCGTGCAGGCCGTTAGCCGCTACGCGTAGAGCGCGAAGCGCGCGGCGTCGTCGACGAGCGCGGCGAAGCGTTCGACCAGGGTCCACGACGGCTGCGCTCGCGCCACGCGCTCGTTGCCGTGCGCGTGGCGGTCGATGAAGACCCGCGCGAGCAACGCGCCGTAACTCTTGAGCGAAGCCGGCTGCGCCGCGCAACGCCCGCAGATCATCGTGAGGAACGCGTCCGGTGCGAAGTCCTGGAGCGCGGGGTCCAGCCGGGAGATCACCGCGTCCAGCGCCTCGGCCGGGATGGGATAGCCCGGCCACAGCTCGGAATCGATCGAGAGCCGGGTGCGCAGCGAGTGCCAATCCGCGGCATCCGGGCCCTCTCGGATCATCGCCTCGCGCAAGCGCGCGGCTTCAACGGGCGCATAGGTCCCAAGCCACGCGGCCGTCACCGCCTGCGAAGCGTCGCGCGGGAGGTGCGGCGCCTGGCAGAAGCCGCACCGGTCTTGGCTCGTGACCTCCGCCATCGCGGCGTCGGAAGGTTCGAGACCGTAGTCGCTCAGATCGGAGACGTCGGCCAGCATCGGACCTGCATGCTAGCGCGCGACGCGCGCCCGCGCCAGCCGAACGGGCGTTCGTTGTTGCCGATCGCAACGACAAGGCCCAAGATGTGGTATGGACCTGTCTCCCGGCGAGGTTCGCGGCCGTTTTGCCTTCGCGGCGCTCATGATCGCGGTCGGCGCGACGCCGCTGATCTTGCTTTTCCTCCAGGCAGCCCGGAATGGGGCTCGCCACGCGGCGGTCAACCGGACCGGCCCGAGCGTCCACGCGTCGGCCATGATCGAAACCACGCTGCTGCTCGTCGCGGGCGTTGCGCTGGCCGTGACCACGGCCGTCGGGCAACGGCACCGGCACGGTCGCTAGCGAGCGGCGCGCGAAAAACGTTCGCGCGCGCCGAACTTATACGTACAGGGGGTGTCCGCAGTCACGCGGCCCCGCGCGGGAGGCCACGCCACACGTGAAGGTCGTCATTCTAGCCGGAGGGCTCGGGACTCGGCTCTCCGAGGAGACCACGGTTAAGCCCAAACCGATGGTCGAGGTCGGCGGGAAGCCGATTCTCTGGCACCTGCTCAACATCTACTCATCCGCCGGCTTCGATGAATTCGTGATCGCGCTGGGATACAAGCAAGAGGTCGTCAAGGAATACTTCCACTCGTTCTATTCGGTCAACAACGACCTCTCGGTCGATCTCGCCACCGGCGAGACGACCATCCGCCAGCGCATGCCCGAGCGCTGGAAAGTTCATCTGATCGATACGGGCCTCGCGACGCAGACGGGCGGACGCATCAAACGGTTGCGCGACATCATCGGCGACGAGACGTTCATGTGCACCTACGGCGACGGCGTCGCGTCGATCGACATTGACCGCCTGCTGCGCTTCCACCACGACCGGGGCCGGGAAGCGACGCTCACGGCGGTCCGGCCCCCCGCGCGTTTCGGCGCGCTCGATATCGAAGGCGACCGCGTCGCGACCTTCCTCGAGAAACCGCAGGCCAGCGAAGGCTGGATCAACGGCGGATTCTTCGTCTTCGAACCGGCGATCTTCGAGCGCATCGCGGGCGACCAGACCCTGCTCGAACACGAGCCGCTCGCCGAACTCGCACGCGACGGCCAACTCTCGTGCTACAAGCACGACGGCTTCTGGCAACCGATGGACACGGCGCGCGACCGCCGTCTGCTCGAGGAACTGTGGGCCTCGGGCAATCCGCCCTGGGTGAGGCCGCGTGTCCGCTTGGCGTGAGCGCCGCGTGCTCGTCACGGGTGCGACGGGCATCGTAGGCAGTCACCTCTGCGCGGCGTTGCTCGCGCGCGGCGCGCACGTCGTGGCGTTCGTGCGCGACGACGATCCGCAGTCGTCGTTCTATCGCGACGGCATCGCACCACGCTGCGCGATCGTGCGCGGCGAACTGCAGCGTTTCGAGGACCCGATGCGCGCGCTCAACGCCCACGAGATCGAAGTCGTCTTCCACCTTGGCGCGCAAACCCTCGTCGGCACGGCGCTCCGCGATCCGCTGGAGACCTTCGAGAGCAATATCCGCGGGACGTATAATCTCCTCGACGCCGCGCGGCGCTTGAGCGGGCTCGTGCGCGCGGTCGTGATCGCGTCCAGCGACAAAGCCTACGGCGATTCCGAGGTCCTCCCGTACACCGAGGACATGCCGCTCGCCGGGCGCCATCCGTACGACGTTTCGAAGAGCTGCACGGATCTGCTCGCGACGTGCTACGCGGTCAGCTACGGCGTGCCGCTCGCGATCGCGCGCTGCGGCAACATCTACGGCGCCGGCGACCTCAACTGGAGCCGCATCGTGCCGGGTACGATTCGCAGCCTCTTGGCGGGCGAACGGCCCGTGTTGCGCAGCGACGGCACGAGCATTCGCGACTACATCTACGTCGCCGACGTCGTCTCCGCATACCTGGCGTTGGCGGAGCAGATCGACGATCCGGCCGTGCGCGGCGAGGCCTTCAACTTCAGTCCCGAAACGAAAGTCGACGTGTTCGCCATCGTGCGCGCGATCTCGCGTTTGATGGCCTCGGAGCTGGAACCGGTCGTACTGGGTACGGCCACGCACGAGATCAAAGATCAGACCCTCGACGCGCGCAAGGCGCGCGCGGTATTGGGCTGGGCACCGGCCTGGAGCTTGGAAGACGGTTTGCGCGAGACGATTCCCTGGTACCGCGATGTTCTACGATAAGAGCGATTCGCCCGAGGCGCGGGCGCTGCGCGCCGAGGTCGTGGCCAAGACGCGCGCGTACTTCGAAGTTGCCTACGGCGAGCGGCCCTTCGTGCCGGGCGCGGACGCGACGCCCGTCTCGGGCCGCGTCTTCGATGCGCGGGAACTGGAGCTGCTCGTCGAGAGCGCGCTGGATTTTTGGCTGACCACGGGCCGTTTCGCCGAACGCTTCGAGCGCGAGTTCGCGCGCTGGTACGGGATTCGCGAATGCGTGCTCGTGAACTCGGGCTCGAGCGCGAACCTCGTCGCGCTCGCGTCGCTGACCTCGCCCGAGCACGGCGAGCGGCGGCTCCAGCCCGGCGACGAAGTCATCACCGCGGCGGCGGGGTTTCCAACGACGGTCAACCCCATCGTGCAACTCGGCGCGATCCCGGTGTTCATCGATAGCGAGCTCACCACGTACAACGCCGACCTCTCGCAGCTCGAACGCGCGCTCTCACCCAAAACCAAGGCCGTGATCCTCGCGCACACGCTGGGCAACCCGTACGATGCCGAGGCGCTACGCGCGTTCTGTCGCGCGCACGGACTCTGGATGATCGAAGACACGTGCGACGCGGTCGGTGCGACGTGGAACGGCGTGCAAGCCGGGACGTTCGGCGATGCCTCGACGGTCAGCTTCTATCCCGCGCACCACATGACGATGGGCGAAGGCGGGGCCGTGATGATGCGTTCGCCCAAGCTGCGCAAGATCGTCGAGTCGTTTCGCGATTGGGGCCGCGACTGCTGGTGCCAGCCCGGGAAAGACAATACGTGCGGCAAGCGTTTCGAGTGGCAGCTCGGCGATCTGCCCCACGGGTACGATCACAAATACACCTACAGTCACATCGGCTACAACCTCAAGCTCACCGACATGCAGGCGGCCGTCGGCGTCGCGCAGCTCGAGAAGCTCGACGGCTTCATCGAGACGCGTAAGCGCAATGCCGCGCTGCTGCGCGAGCTCTTAGCCGATGTTCCCGGAATCGCGCTGCCCGGCGAGCTGCCCGGCGGCCGCAGCTCCTGGTTCGGGTACCCGATCCGCGTGCTGCCCGGCGCGCCGATTTCGCGCAACGCGCTGACGCAAGCGCTCAACGAGCGGAAGATCGGCACGCGGCTGGTCTTCGCAGGCAACCTCGTGCGCCAACCCGCCTATCGCGAGATCGCCTGCCGCACGATCGGCGACCTCGCGAACGCCGATATCATCATGAACGACGTGTTCTGGGTCGGCACCTATCCCGGGCTCGGTGAGGAGCGCGTCCGCTATATCGCGGACTCGATCCGCGAGTTCGTGGTAACGGACCGGCAGAGCTCGCGCGCCTCCTCGACGTCGGCCCGCGCCTTCTCCACGTAGAGCTTTCGCCAATAGGCCTTTCCCGCGACGCGTGCGATGAGATCGGATGCGTCGCGCGCGTCGACCAGCGCGGCGTGCGTGCGCACGAGGACCGTGGGTGCGCTGCCGTCGGCGACCAGCGGCAGCCGGTGCATCAGTTGGGCTTGGGTATCGGCCCAAACGGCATCGTCCCCGAAGCGCCGGCGCAGCAGGGCGTGGCAGCGCTCGAAGGTCGAGAGATCGCGTTCCGCGTTGAACTCGGCCACGAGCGCGTAGACGGTCGAACGGTCGCGCACGGCCCGCGCCGCCGTTCCGGTTGCGAAGCGAAACGCTTCGAGCACCCGAAAATCGTCCCAGGCCAAGAACTCGTCGATGGGATCGAGGGCGGAGGGTACGGGCCACACTTCGCGCAGCGCCGCGTGTAACGCGCGTTCGAACTGGCGCGTCGTGTGGTGGAAGTAGACCGTCGAGAACATCATGTAGCGCGCCAGTACGAACGATTCGAGCGCGACGACGCCGCGTCCGTCGACGCCGAGCATCGTGCGCCCCTCCGATTCGAGAACGCACAGCGACGCGATCAGCTGATCGTCGTCGTAGCGGCCGCTGACGACGCCCGTGAAGTACGCGTCGCGCAGTAGATAATCCATCCGGTCCGCGTCGAGGTTCGGCCCGCTGACGATCTCGGCGAGCACCGGGTAGCGGGTCGGCGCGCCCGTGACGAGCGCGACGACCTCCGCGGGGTCGACTTCGAGGCGCGCGAGCGCGGCGGAAACTTCGGGAAGCGCCAGGATCTCGCGGGCGCGAAACTCGTGACGACGTTCCAGGATCGCTTCGCTCGCGTGGCTGAAGGGCCCGTGTCCGACGTCGTGGAGCAGGAGGCTCGCCCGCAACAGCCGGCGCTGCGCGGCGAAGTCCGCTTCGCTCGTGAAGTACGCGTCGTCGTGCCGGCGTAGCGCGGAGAGGATGCGTTCGCCCATGGCCAGAGCCCCGAGCGCGTGGCCGAAGCGAGAATGCTCCGCGGCCGGAAAGGCCAGGTAGGCCAAGCCCAGCTGCCGCAAACGGCGCAAGCGTTGCACGGGCGCCGTGTTGAGCAGCGCCACCTCACCGTCGTCAACCTCGATGAAGTGGTGGATCGGATCGAAAATCCGCTTCATGCCGGGGCGTTCTGCGGAGCTGCGCCCCGGTCCGGGTTCGGCCTACTTCAGTTCCGCGGCCGCGTTGTTGAGCGTATTGTTCGCCTTCTTGCCCAAAAGGTTCAAAGCGGCGATGGCCACGATCGAAACCGTCGCGATGATCAGAGCGTATTCGACCAGGCCTTGCCCGCGGTCGTCGGTCAGGAACATGAAAAAGCGCCGAGCGCTCAAAAGCTTGGTATCCATGGTCCCAGTATAGGCTTCGCCTACCCTATTCCACCATCGTCCGTCCGGCGGCCGTCCGTCCGGCTATGACGGCGCTCACGCCGGCGCGCTCAGGTGCGCCGCAGCAGCGCCGATACCGAATAAGTGGAAGTGCGAGACGGCAAAGGGCCCTTCCCGTGGCGCATCGCTTTCATCGCGTACGCCTCGCTGCTCCCATTGTTCGCGTTCGACGTGTTCACGCCGCAACTGCTCGCGGCCGAGATCACCTACGAGATTCCCGTCATGCTCGCGGCCTTCACCGGCGATCGCAAGCTGACGTACCGCCTGCTGCTCTGCGCGCTGCTGACGAACGAAGTCGCCGCGATCATCGATGCCGCGGCCGACGGCTTCCGCTGGGAGATCATCGGCATCGAGAATCGCGCGCTCTCGATCGTTTCGATCCTGATCGTGGCCGCCCTGACGCTCGCGGTGCAGCGCGCGTCGGAACGTTTGGGACGGCTGCGCGCTCAAGAAGCGCAGCGCCGGCGTAGCGTCGCGCTTTCCGCTGCGGCGGATCACGTGTTGACTTCGCTCTCGCCCGAGCAGATCGATGCGACGATCGTCGTCGAGGCGGGAAACGTCTTCGCTGCCCAGAGCGTCTTCTGGCGACCGGCGGGCGACGGCGACTGCTGGGAGCTGCGCGACGGCCGGGCCGTCCGCTGCGAGGCGACCGGCGTTCCGCCGGCCGTCGCTGCGCTGCTGTGCGATTCGGCGGAGTCGGAGGGCATCGAGTTTTTCGACCTGATCGCGGTAACGCCGCATCCGGTGCTCAAGATCCAGGTGCGCGAGCCCGCGACGGCGGCCGGTAGCGAGACGCACGCGGCCGGCGCTTTACTGATTCTCTTGAACGATGCCGAGCGCGCCGAGGAGACGCGTCTGGCCGCGGTCACGTTCCGGCGCCTCGTCCTGGGGGCGCTGGCGCAAGTCCGGCTCACGTCGGATCTGGTGGCTCGCAACACGTCGCTGAGCGAAAAACAGGGCGTGATCGAAGGCCTGATCGATGCGATCGCGCACGACCTGCGCACGCCGCTCGCCGCCCTGTCGGTGACGCTCCAACAATCGTCGGACGGCGCGTACGGCCCGCTGCCGGCCGAGTACGGCGAAGTGCTTCGCGAGAGCCGCACGTCGATCGAGGACATCCGCGCACTCGCGGAGACGTTGTTGCTGGTCGCACGTCTGGAGAGCGGCGCCGCGCCGGCGCATCGCAACCGCGTCCGGCTCGACGTGATCGCGCGCGAGGTGACGGCGGAGTTCCGCGCGCTGGCCTCGTCGCGCAGCGTCGACATCGTGACGCGAGCCGACGCGGCTGCCGTTACCGTCGCCGACCGCGCCGGCTTGCGTCGTGCCGTCGCGAACCTGCTCGCCAACGCCATCGCCCACACTCCGGTCCGCGGAACGGTCGAGCTCGACGTGCGTCACAACGGCGGTTCCGTGGACGTCGTCGTGGCCGACGACGGCTACGGCATCGACGAACGTCTGCGTCCCCATCTCTTCGAACGTTACGCCCATGGCGCGCGGATCGGTTCGGGGACCGGCCTAGGACTCTACATCGTGCGGCGGGTGGCCGAGGAAGCCGGCGGGATGATCCGCTACGAGCCGCGCGAACCGCAGGGCTCGACCTTCACGCTCTCGCTCCCGGCGGCAGCATGAGCGCGCGGGTCTTCATCGTCGAAGATCATGCGCTGGTGCGCACGGGCTTGCGCACGACCTTGCGCTCCGCGGGCTTCGACGTCGTCGGGGAAGCCGGCGACGGGCTCGTCGCCGGAGACGCGATCGCCGAGCTGCGGCCCGACGTCGCGATCGTCGATATCGGTTTGCCCGGCAAAGATGGAATAACGCTAACGCGCCAGCTCAAGAGCGGCTCCGGCGGCCCGCGCGTCGTCGTCCTGACGATGCGCGAGGAGGAGTCCACGGTCGAAGCGGTCCTGCACAGCGGGGCCGACGGATACTGCGTGAAGGCGTCGCCGCCGGAGATCGTGATCGATGCGGTTCGGACCGTCGCCGCCGGCGGCGTCTACTTCGACGCGCGTGTCGCGGACGTCGTGCGGCGCCGGCTGTGCGGCGACCCTCACGTGCCGGGCGCCTCGCCCCTGACGCCCCGCGAAGCCGAAGTGCTCGCCTTGATCTCCGAAGGCACCGGGAACGCGGAGATCGCCGACGCGCTCGGCCTCAGCTTGGCCACGGTGAAGACCCACATCGCCGAGCTGCTGCGCAAGCTCTCGGCCGCCGACCGGGCGCACGCGACCGCGATCGCGCTGAGAAACGGATACCTGACCTAACCGCGGGAAGGTTTGCCGTGTGGTTATCGTTCTCAAATACGGCGGCAACGCGATGGCCGGGCCCGGTGCGGCCGATCCGTTGCTGGACGAAGTCGCCGAGCGCGTTGCCGCCGGCGACAAGATCGTCATCGTGCACGGCGGCGGCCCGCACATCGACGCGGCGCTAGCCGAGCGCGGGCTCGCCCCGCCGCGCATCCGCGGCCTTCGCGCGACCGACGCGGCCACGCTCGGCGTTACCGAACACGTGCTCTGCGGAACCGTCAACAAAGCGCTCGTTCGTGCGCTGCAGCGGCGCGGCGTGCGCAGCGCGGGCATCAGCGGTCAGGACGGCGGCCTGCTTCGTTCGCGCACGCTCGGTCCGGTCGAGGGCCGGTCACTCGGTTTCGTCGGTGAGATCGTCGACGTGCGCCCGAGCATCATCGAGGGGCTGTTCATGGCGGGCCTGACGCCGGTGGTCGCGCCGCTCGGTCTCGCGGAAGATGCCTCGACCGCGCTCAACGTCAACGCGGATACGGCGGCCGGGGCGATCGCGGGCGTCCTCGGCGCCGACGCATACGTCGTCGTGACCAACGTCGACCGTGTCCGGCGCGTGCTCTCCGATCCGGCCTCGGGCATCGCGCGGCTCACGGCCGCCGAGGCGCGCGCAATGCTCGACGACGGCACTTTCGACGGCGGCATGGCGCCCAAGATGGCCAGCGCCCTCGACGCTCTCGAGCGCGGCGCGCGCAGTGCCGTGGTCTGCGGCTCCGGCCCGGGCGCGCTCGGCCGGGCGCTGGCGGGGAACGGGACGACCGTCGTGCGCGCCTAAGCACCCGCGATGCGCGTTCTCGTGACCGGCGGCGCCGGCTACATCGGCGTCGTTCTCTGCCGTCAGCTGCTCGAGGCGGGCCACGTACCGGTCGTCTTCGACCGGCTGTTCTGGGGCCGCAAGCCGCTGGCCGGCCTCGACGTCGAGATCGTACAGGCCGACCTGCGCGAGTTCGACGGCACGCATTTGGCCGGCATCGACGCGGTCTGCCACCTCTCCGGGCTCTCGAACGATCCGACCGCCGAGTACAACACCGAAGCGAATTGGCAGATGAACGCGATCGCCACCGAGCGTTTGGTGGCGGCCTGCAAAGCGCACGGAATCCGGCGTTTCACGTTCGCTTCGAGCGCCTCGATCTACGATAGCGAGACGTCCTCGAGCGAGCTCGCGCACTCCCCGACGATGTGCGACGAAACGACCGTCGTCGCGCCGCGCGGTGCCTATTCGATTTCGAAAAAGTACGCCGAAGACGTCGTGCTCGGTGCGGCCGACGAGTCGTTCGCGCCGGTCGTTTTCCGGCAGGGCACCGTCTACGGGTACAGTCCCCGCATGCGCTTCGATCTCGTCGTGAACACGTTCGTGAAGGACGCGATCGTGCTGCGGCGGCTGTACCTGCACGGCGGCGGTTGGATGTGGCGCCCGCTCGTCGACGTGGAAGACGTCGCGCGCGCGCACGTTCTAGCGCTCGGGGCGCCGCTCGATCTCCTGCGCGGCCAGATCTTCAACGTGCTCGAAGAGAACTACCAGATCCGCCAACTCGCGATGCTCGTGGCCGGTTCGCTCTCGCTGCTCGATCCGCCGATCCGCGTCGATCTCCAAGAGACGCCGTTGCCCAAGCTCGTGCGCAACTACCGGATGTCCAACGCCAAGCTGAGCAACGCGCTGGGTTTCACGCCCTCCCGCACGGTCCTCGAATCGATCCAGACGATGCTGCAGAAGCTGCCCGTCGACCGGCTCGACGACTACGGCGACCCGCGTTATTACAACATCCGCTGGATGACGTTACTCGAAGAGTTCCACCTCGAGCAGCGGCGCTTCGCGTCGATCTACTAGCGCGACGCACGGAGCCCGCCGGATCGGCAGCCCGAGGTTCGCCGGCACTCGTCACTCGATCCGCCGAGCTCCTAGCGGGCCGGCGAGGACGAACCGCGAAACGAGACGGACCAACGTGCGCATCGACCAAGGAACGATCCGCGAAATCCTGGCGCGGACCGACATCGGAACGTTTATCGGAACCTACGTTCAGCTGCGCAAACGCGGCAACGACCTGGTCGGTCTTTGCCCGTTTCACGGCGAGAAGACGCCGTCGTTCCACGTCCATCCCGACCGCGGGTTCTTCAAGTGTTTCGGCTGCGGGCAGGGCGGTGACGTGATCAAGTTCGTGCAGCAATTGGAGAATCTCTCGTTTCCCGACGCCGCCCGCCTGCTGGCGCGAAGGGCCGGCATCGAACTCGAAGCCGAAGATCCCGCCGCGGCGCGCGTTCGCGGCGAGAAGGAGAAGATCTACGCGGCGAACGCCGTGGCGGCCGCATATTTTCAACGCATGCTGGTGCTCGCGCCCGAGGGCGAAGCGGCCCGCGCGTACGTCGCGCGGCGCGGGCTCGATGCGGCGGCGATCGAGTCGTTCAAGCTGGGCTTCGCGCCGCCCGGCTGGGACGGCTTGGCGCGCGAACTGGCCGCGAACGGCGTCGAGCCCGCGCTCGCGGTCACCGCGGGCCTGCTCAAGGCGGGCGAACGCACGCATTACGATTTTTACCGCAACCGCCTCATGATCCCGACGTATGCGACCACGGGGGAAGTCGTCGCGTTCGGGGGGCGCGCGCTCGACGACGCGCAACCGAAGTATTTGAACACGTCGACGACGCCCGTCTATTCGAAGGGCCGCAGCCTCTACGCGCTCAACGTCGCGCGCCGCGCCGCCGCCCAACTCGGTTCGCTGATCGTGGTCGAGGGCTACCTCGATTGCATCGCGCTGCACCAGGCCGGCTTTACGAATGCCGTCGCGTCGCTGGGCACCGCGTTCACGAGCGAACAGGCCGCCGAATTGCGAAAATACGCAGCGACGGTGATTCTCTGCTTCGACTCCGACGCGGCCGGCAGCAGCGCAACCGAGAAATCCGTCGGTGTGTTGAAGGGTTCAGGGTGCAATGTTTTCATCGTTCAGTTGCCGCCTGGTGAGGATCCGGATACCTTCGTACGCACGCACGGCGCGAGCGCGTTTCAAGTAAAGCTCGATAGCGCCATCCCCGACGTCCAATTCGCGCTCGACCGCGCCCTGCGGAGCACGCGCGAGGATCGCCGATCCGCCGCGGACGCCGCTCGCATGGGGGAACGGCTGGTCCAGGAACTCGCGCCGCGAGAGGAGTGGGATCGCTGGCGCGTGTACACGGCCGCGACCCTGGGACTGGCCGTCGACGATCTGCGCGAAAGCCGCTTCCGGGCCAACCCGGCCAACTTCGGTCCGCGAGCCGGCCCCGGAGCGGGCTTCGTCCGGCATGTGGCGGCAGCCGCCGAACCGCCGTCGCGCGAGCGCGAGATCCTCGCTGCCCTGGTCGACGAGCCGGCCCTCGTCGCCGAGTACGCCGCACTCATCCCCGCCGACACCTTCCGGCCGGGCCGCTACCGGGAAATCTACGAGGCCCTGTGCGCGCGCTCGGGTGAGCTGACCGCGGTCTCGGACGTGTATGCGGCGCTGGGTGACGACCGTGAGGCGGTGGAATTGGTCGTGGCTCTGCAGAAACCCGACCGCTCGTCCACGGTGCGATTCCAGGACTCCGCGGCACGTCGGGCGCATCTCGACCGCGTCGTCGAGGGTCTCATCGAAAGCCGCCTGGAGCAGCGGCGGCGCGAACTCGACCGGAAGATCGACGAGGCCTTCCTCTCCGGCGTTCCGGTCTTGCAGGAGGAAAGAGACGAACTCGCCCGCTTGCGCGAAGAGTTGGAACGCCGGAAGAAAAGACGTTTAGGAACCCGATAAACCAAAGAGACCACACGTTCGACCGGCCGCACGCACGGTTCGCCGGCTGGACCCAGAAGAAAGGAGGTGAGGTCAGACACCATGGCACGTAAGAAAGCAGCAGCCAACGGCGCGGCGACGGAAGCCCCCGCGCAACCGGTTTCACTCGAAGATTCCATCAAGAAACTGATCGAGCGCGGGAAAAAGCGCGGCTCGTTGACGTACGAAGAGATCAACGCGATCTTCGACAACGTCGACGACGTCGACCCCGAGCGCATCGATGCGGTCTTCGAAGAGATCGCGGCCAACAGCATCGAGGTCGTCGAGGAGCAGAAAGAAGAGAAGACTGCGGCCGACGACGGCGCGGATGCCGACGCTTTGCCCGCCGGCCTGTCGCTCGACGATCCGGTCCGGATGTATCTCAAGGAGATCGGGCGCGTTCCGCTGCTCTCGATGGACGAAGAGAAGCAGTTGGCCATGGCGATCGAAGCGGGCGAACTGGAAGCGCAGAAGAACGGCCAGGCGCAGAGCCGCATCACGGAACACGGATTCGAAGCCAAGCGCAAGCTGACCGAGGCGAACCTGCGTCTCGTGGTATCGATTGCCAAGAAGTACGTAGGCCGCGGCATGCTCTTTCTCGACCTCATCCAGGAAGGCAATCTGGGCCTGATCCGTGCGGTCGAAAAGTTCGATTATCGCAAGGGCTACAAGTTCTCCACGTACGCGACGTGGTGGATCCGCCAGGCGATCACGCGAGCCCTCGCCGATCAGGCGCGAACGATCCGCATCCCGGTCCACATGGTCGAGACGATCAACCGGCTGATCAAGATCTCGCGTCAGCTCCTGCAAGAACTCGGCCGCGATCCGACGGTCGAAGAGATCGCGCACGAGATGGGCCTCACGCCCGAGAAAGTGCGCGAGGTCATCAAGATCTCGCAAGAGCCGATCTCCCTCGAAACGCCGATCGGCGAAGAGGAAGATTCCCATCTGGGCGACTTCATCGAGGATCAGGAAGCGATCGCGCCGGCCGAGGCCGCGTCGGTCATGCTCCTCAAAGAGAAGATGCAGGACGTCCTCAAGAACCTCACCGACCGCGAGCGGAAGGTGCTCGTGCTGCGGTTCGGGCTCGAGGACGGCCACCAGCGGACGCTCGAGGAGGTCGGCCAGGAGTTCGGCGTCACGCGCGAACGCATCCGGCAGATCGAGGCGAAGGCGCTGCGCAAGTTACGCCATCCCTCGCGCGGCAAGGCGCTCAAGGATTACTGGTCGAGCGAATAGTCCCCGGCGCCGGCGTGGGCGGGCGTTACATGCTCGCCTTGGGGTGAACCGGTTTCACGTTCGGATTCGCGTCGGCGAAGACGCCGTTGGGATTGGGAACGAGCCAGAGCTGGAGATCCCAGATCGCCGGGAACGTGAAGACGAACTTCACGTCGGCCGGGTCCTTCGCGAGGCCAGCGGCCACGAGGGCGGCCGCCGTCGGATGATCGACTGTGCCGCCGCCTTTCGCCATACCCTTGGCGCCGGTGGCCCCGAAGACGGTCGTCCCGCCCGGCCCGGCGAGTCCGTAATGCACGTGGGCGTGAAAGGTCTGCCAACGCGCGGGGTTGATGCCCCACAGCTGCGGCGGCTCGGCGCTCAGCGGTACGGAGAAGTCAGCGCCGATCAGCTTCCCGGCGGCGTCGTACCAGAGCTGGCTCGGGTGATCCGCGTCGCTGCTGGTCCACTGCCGGTTGGCGTAACTGATCGCGCCGGTCTCGTCTTCGTCCGTGTAGCGGATGTAACCGGCCTTCTCGGCATCGGCGGCCGTGGGGTAACGCTTCTGAAGATCGGCGGTCGCTTTGGCGACGAACGGCTGCTCGGCGGCCGCCGGTTGCGGCGGTGCGGCGGCCACAGCTTGGTCGGCGCGACCGGTGGCCGGGAGAAGCCAGAGCGCGGTTAGGAGCAGGGCGCAGTACGTAACGCGTGTCTTCATGCCGGAACGATGCCGCGCCCGGCGCCACGGTACCTACCGGGGCGCGCCGGCCTAGGGCGACGAGCTCGCGGCGGGTGCGGCGGGCGCGGACGTTGCGGCGGGTGGAGCGGAGGACGCGGGCGCGGCTGCGGTGGGCGATTGGAGCGACCCAGCGGGTGACGCTGAACCGCCGGGAGAGGCCGAACCGGCCGGAGAGGCCGAACCGGCGCCCGGCACGGTTGCGGGGGAACCGGACCCAGCGGCGTTCGGAGCGGAACTCCCGGCGGCAGCCGGGCTCGGGCTCGGCTTTGGCGGCAGCGTCGGCTTGCCTTTGGGCAGCGGGCGCGGACGCATCGGCGCGGGCGTGTAGAACGGCGCGGCCGTGAGGTCGGCGTGCGGGACGTCGTACGTGCTGGTGAATGGCGGCGGCGTGGCGAGGACGATCGCGCGCGGATTGCTGGCGTCGATGCTGGCAGCCGTTTCGGCGCGCAGGATGCTGCCCGCGGGCAGCACCATCTGATGGCCGGGCCGCAGCGCATGGTAGAGCGCGTGATAGGGGATGAAGATGTCGCCGATCGTGTCGGTCGTGGCGCGCGTCGCTTCTTGACCGGCGGTCAGTTCCCGAGTCAGATACTCGTGCAGCGCGCGGACGGGCAGCTGCAGGTCGCGGCCCGGTAAGGTGAGCGGATCGAGATGAATCTGGATCGCACCGTCTTCGTCGCCCGATTCCGCTTTGCGGGTCGTGATCACGGCGAACGTCGCGGGTGTGCCGGCCGGCGCGATCGTGACCCCGTTGACCACGATCGGCGCCTTGAGGTGCATGTGAACGACCGTCCCCGGCGGGGTCGTGCCGGAATTGATGCTGTCGTCGAGGACGAAGAAGATGATGGAGCCGTAGGGCAACACGGCCCCCGTCGGAGCCGGTGTCGGGGATGCGTTCGAAGCGCTCTTCGGCGGCGCGGGCGGTGGCAGCGCTCGGGCGGCGGGCGTGACTCCGATGAGAAACGCCGCCTGTAGCCCGATGGCGCCGGCGATGATCCGAGCGTCGAAACGCAAGGGTCTATGAAGCCTTCTTGTCGCTCGCTTCGCGCGCGGCGGCGGCGGCTTTTTTGCCTTCTTCGATCAACTGTTTGACCTTCTGGCCGCCCTTTTGCCCGATCTCTTCGTAGAACTGGGGGCCGTAGCGGTCGCGGGTGGCCTCGCCGCCCTTCTTGCCGCCCTTTTTCCCGATCGTTTCGTAGAACTCGTGGCCGTGCGCGAGCTTCGTCGCCTCGCCGCCTTTGCGACCGATCGTTTCGTAGAACTCCGGGCCGTACTTGCGTTTGACGGTTTCGCCGCCTTTTTGGCCGGCCTCCCGGACGGTCATACCGCCGCCGGTCTTGCGCTTTGGGGTCGTCGCCATTGTGGAGTGCCTTCCGTAAGTGACAGAGGTGTTCGCTTCGCTCGAATGGGCCCCGGAAGGGACGCGTGCCGAACACCCGCCATTAAGATAAACGTTGCTTTGCCTCGGAAAGTTGGGACTGGCTAGCTTGAAGCGTGCAAACTTTATCGTACTCTCATTTTTGGTTGCTTTGCTTGGAGGAGGCTGGCAAGGACGGGCCTTGGCACAAACTTCCATTCGCCCGCTCGAAATGGGCGAATTTCATCGTACGCTCGATCCGGCGTTGCTCGCCGGCCTCGATGGTCCACCGGACGTCGCGGCTCGCGCCGCGCTCGCGGTGGGCCGAACGCGGCTACCCGCCGGCGCGCCGCCCTTGCGAGCCCATCTGAGCGACGCCGACGTCTCGGTGCGGGCGATGACGGTCTATGCGCTTGGACTGCTCGATGACGGCCCATCGCTCCCGGCCATCCGGCAGCTGGCGCGCCACGATCCCAACTCCGCCGTACGGTATGCGGCGGTGGACGCGACCGGACGGATCGCCCAAGGCGACCCACTGACGACGACCTACGACGTCGCCCAGGATCTCCTGATCGTCGCCCGTAGCGACGCGGATCCCATCGTTCGAGCCCACGCGGTCGCGCAACTCGACCCCTTCGCGACCTCGCACTTCGCCCCCGAAATCGCGGGAGCGATCGAACGCATCGAGCGCCGCGACCGGGACCCCGCCGTGCGCTGGCACGCGGCCTGGATGCTCTACCGGGCGTACGCCAAGAGTGCCGATCCGCAGTTCCTGGCCGGCGAATTGCGCAGCCGCGAGGAGCTGATCCGCATTGAAGGTTTGCGCGCAGAGGGCCGGCGGGGCGACTCCTCCGCGCTCGCCGTGGTGAAACCGCTGCTTGCGGACCGGTCGTGGCGGGTCCAATTCGAGGCACTCGAGGCCATGAAGCGTCTCTCCAAGCAACCGCCCACGGAGCATCTCACGGCCGACCCGCCCGGCATCCACCTCCCGCCGATCCCGGCGGCTGCGGACGCGACGCCGCGCCCGCTTCCGAGCCCGTCCGGCAAACCCGTCGCGCCGGATCCGCAGGTCTTTCCGCTCGGCGCTCCCATGCTGCCCACGACCGCGGCCGATATGGACGGCCCCCTTCCCGGCCCGCACCCGCGTGTCCGGATCCGGACCACCAAGGGCGACGTCGTCGTCCGCCTCTACCCCGAATGGGCGCCTTCGACCGTCGCGAACTTCATCGCGCTCGCCGAGCGCGGCTACTACGACGGCGGCCGCTGGTTCCGCATCGTCCCCGACTTCGTCGATCAGACCGGCGACCCGACGAACACGGGCGACGGCGATGCCGGGTACACGATTCCCGCCGAAGAGAACCCCGTCGAACAGGACACCGGCATCATCGCGATGGGCCTCGATTACAAGGACGACAAGCCCGTGCGCGACTCCGCCGGCACGCAGTTCTACTTCACGCTCTCGCCGCAACTACACCTCGATCGCGCGTTTAGCGTATTCGGGCGCGTCGAATCGGGCTTCGATGTGCTTGCCCACCTTGTGGAATCCGACAAAATGCTCGTCGTCGAACGCATTAGCGACGATTGAAGCGAATCTGTTCTGGCTTGTTCTGTGGGTTCGGGGGCGTGCGGACGGGTAGCGGGGACCGGGTTCGCATAAGATGCGAACCCACGCCCGCAAGCTACCAGTCCACTTTCGTGCTCTCGCCATCCTGGCTCCGCGGGGAAGCTGTACTCCCCGCCACCCATCCGCACGCCCTCGAACCCAGCCAACCGCCGAAGGGCTCGCTACGTGGGCGGCCATGCGTTCAACTCCTCGTGAGTTCCCCTCGAGCGCCACGTTGTGAGGTGGGCGAGGGGGGAGGGATTTGTAGTAACGAGCGCCACGTTGGGAGGTATCTCGAGCCCGCGATCCGGTGCTCGCTCCTCTCGCGCCGCCGTAGTTCGCGTAAAAGGTCCCGAAGCGACCGGCTCGGCGCCTTTTCTACCACCTAAATTACAACCGCCCAAGGCAGAGGAGAAGTGCACCCTACTCTGAGACGATCGACATCTAAGAGAATAAAAACAGCTAACCCACACCTCCCTAAATCGTCGCGTATAGGCCCCCCTTAAAAACCGACCGCCCCCGGCCTCGAGTGCGAGGCTGACTTTTCCCCCATGTGAACTTCGCGCGCCGCCTCCGCCTCGTGGAGCGCGTGCAATTCGTATGGGGCCGGGTGGGGTGCGGATGGGTGGCGGGGTGTACAGCTTTGCGGCGGAGCCAGGATGGCGAGAGCCGCAAAGTGGACAAGTAGAACTTTTGCAGGATGCAAAAGTTCGGGCGTCCCCACGTCGAACTATGGCCCCCTCCAAAAGGACGGGCGGCCCCGCCCCCCGACCGCCCCCCACCCGGCCCCAGGCAGAGACTAAAGCGCGATCTACCGAGAAACCAACGACCTAAGCGCGAAGAGCGCGTTCTCCCGGCGTTCTGTGATGCGCCGGTAGAAATAGCCCGCCCAATGCGTGCCGAAAGGCACGTAGACCCGGACGTTGTAGCCGTCGCGCGCGAGGGCGCGCTGCAGATCGGGGCGCACGCCGTAGAGCAGCTGGAACTCGAAGCGGTCCTTGCCGATGCCCTGCTGGGTCGCGTACGTGCGAATCGCTTCGATCAGGCGCTCGTCGTGCGTCGCCAAGCCGGGGTAGTTGCCGCGCGATAGCAGCGCCTCAGCTAAACGCAAATATGACTTACGAATGGCGGGCATGTCCTGATAGGCGAGCGTTTCGGGTTCGTTATAGGCGCCCTTGCAGAGCCGGACGCGGGCGCCGAGCGCGATCGCGCGTTCGACATCGGCGGGCGAGCGTTTGAGATAGGCCTGGATAACGGGACCCACGTTGGAATGCAGCCGATGGACGTTCTCGAAGACGCGCAGGGTCGGCGCCGTCACGGCCGAGCCCTCCATGTCGATGCGCACGAAGGGGTCGGGCAGGTGGCGGGCGCGCTCGACGATCTCCGTCAACAGGGCCGTACAGAGCGCTTCGTCGACGAGCAGGCCGAGCGCCGTCAGTTTCACCGAGACGTTCGTTCGCACGGCCTCACGCTCGATGGCCGCCAGCATCTCGAGATACGTGTCGCGCGTGTGGTGCGACTCGCGGATATCGGTCACATCTTCGCCCAAGAAGTCGAGCGTTGCGGTCAAACCGTCGGCATTGAGCTCCCGGACGGCCGCGAGCGCCGAGGCAATCGTCTCCCCGGCGACAAAGCGCTTCGCGAGAAAGAAGAAACGCGTTTGGAAAGACGAGTTAGGGGCGAGAATTCGATCGATGACGGCCACGACCCAAGCGCTTCGACGGACCCGCGGGGCCGCCTTCGCTGCAAGCAGGGGGGCCTTTCGCCAAGAAATTTTAACTCGCCGCCGGCCTTCCGAACTAGGCCGAGCTTTCCGACGTTCCGAACCAATCACACGTGAGCGAGCTGACGTCTCCGAGTAAAAGAGAGCCAAAGCGCGTTTTGGTCGCCGACGACGACCAAGATGTGTGCGCTCTGTTACAGATCGTGCTCGCGCCGCTCGCCCGGGTGACGGTCGTGCACGACGCCGAGTCCGCGCTGGAACTGTTGGCCCGTGAAAAGCCCTACGACGTCATCATTTCCGATTTCATGCTGCCCGGCATCGACGGGCTCGAGTTCGTCGAGCGCGTGCGCAGCGACGTCCATGGCGGTCGCGTGCCCATCCTCATGATCAGCGGTCACGGCTCGCTCGGCGTGGGCGAGCGCGCCCGGGCTGCCGGCGCCGATGCGTTCCTCGACAAGCCGTTCACGCTCGCGCAACTGCGCTCGACGATCGGGATGCTGCTGGGTCCGCACGTCCAGTACGCCTGAGAGGCGGCCCCGAACCGTTTCGAGAACGCGAGGCACGCCATGCCGGACCGTAGCCTCCCGTAAGCTCCGCCGTCTTCAAGGTCGCGCTGGTCGCGGCCTCACTCGCGCTCGACGTCTTTGCGGTCAGCGTCGGCGTCGGGATGCGCGGCGTCAGCCGCGGGGCCAAGATCCGGATCGGCGCCTCGTTCGCGGGCGCCGAGGTGGGCATGAACCTGATCGGCGCCGGTTTGGGCTCGCTCGCCGGGCGTGTGATCGGCGACGTCGCGGGATACATCGGCTTCGCGGCGCTGATCGGGGTCGGCGCCTACATGATCTACGAGTGGGCGGGTGAAGGCGAAGGCGGCCTCGACCTCTCGCGCGGCTGGGGGCTCTTCATCGGGTCGCTCTCGATCAGCCTCGACTCGCTCGGCATCGGGTTCTCGATCGTGTACATCGGCGTGCCGCTGATCGTGACGCTCTCGGCGATCGCATTGGCCTCGGTCGGCTCCACGGCGCTGGGTCTAGCCTTCGGACGGCGCTTCGGAGCCGCCGTCGGCGAATGGGCGGGACTGTTCGCCGGCGTCGTGTTGATCTTGACGGGCGGCCTATTCGCAGCGCTGAAGTACTTTCACCTCGGATGAAATCGTTACGCGGCATCTGGCTCGCGAGCGGCGCGTTCGCGATCGTCTATTTCGCGCTCGGCGTCGTCCGCTACGTCACCTATCACTCGGGTTCGGACCTCGGGCTCTTCACCCAGTGCATCTCGACCGTCTTTCGCGGCTTTCGCGATACGCCGGAAGGCGGCAGCCACTTCACCGTTCATTTCTCGCCGGACCTCTACTTGTGCGCGCCGTTCTTGCTGGCGTCACGCTCGCCCCTGGCCCTCGTGGCGATCCAAGCGGTGGCCGGAGCGTTGGCGGCCCCGCCGCTGTTCCTGATCGCTCGCCGGCGTCTGCCCGAGGATCTGGCCTTCGGCATAGCCTGCGTGGCCTTGCTGTATCCGCCGCTCGCCGGCGTCACGTTCACCGACTTTCACGAGAACGGCTTCGCGACGGCCGCGACCTTGTGGCTCGTGTACGCCTTCGACGCGCGGCGCTTCGGCTGGGCCGCGCTCCTGTTGGCCTTCGCGCTCGGCATCAAAGAAGACCAGGCGCCCTTGCTGGGCTTCGCCGCGATCGTGGCGCTCGCGCTTGCGCTCGCGGCGCGCGACCGCGGGCGCGCGCTCTTCGCGGCGGGAGCGCTCGTGGCGTGCGTCGCGACGTTCGTGCTCTTCTTTGCTTGGGTCCGGCCGCTGGCGGGCGCGGTCGAGGGCTGGTCGCCCACGCATTTCTACACCTGGGGCAAGATCGTCGATCCGCGCGGCAGCGCGCCGTGGTACTCGATCGGGCGCCCCGCCTACTTCTTGGAAGCGCTCGTGCCCCTGGCGTTCGCCGCGTTCCTCTCGCCCGCGTTCGTGCTCGCGTTACCGGGTTTCGCCGAAGTGCTCGGCTCGCACGAATCGATAACCTATACGATGGGCACGCACTATGCGGCCGTCTGGATTCCCTATGTCTTACTGGCTTTCGCGCTCGGCGTCGAGGCCGCGTACGGCCGGTCGCCGCGCTACGGCCGCGGCCTCGTGCGCGCGTCGATCGTGCTCTGCGCGCTCGTGCTCGCGGTCGCGAGCCCGACGCATTGGGGCCATTACCTGCGCGCGCGCAACGCCCACGACGCAGTCTTGGATGCCGCGCTCGGGCGACTGCCGCCCACGTTGCAAGTTGGCACCTTCGATGAGGCCTACGCGCACCTGGGCTTCGATCCCAACGCGCAGCTGGGCTTGCGCGCCAACCCGCGCTTCGTCCTCGTCGACCGGACCTTCGCGAACTCGTGGTTCACCGCGCGGTATCTCCCGATGCTGCGGCGCGGCCTCGCCGCGGGCCGGTACCGGGAACGCTGGTCCGAGGACGGGGTGAGCCTGCTCGAACGCGTTGACGGAAGCGGGAACGCGAGCGCGGAACGCCTGCGCGATGGACGTGGCGGCGATGCTGTTGGCGCGGGCGCGCGCGACCGGCGCGCGCTCGCTCGCGGTGGTGGGGACCAGCAAGAACGCGGGTAAGTCCGTCGTGATCCGGGCGCTCGCCGAGGCCCTGTGGCGAGCCGGCGAAGCGTTTGGGCTCTGCACGATCGGCCGCGACGGCGAAGCCGCCGACGCGCTGGACGGCACGCCCAAGCCGCGCTTCTTTTTACGCCCCGGAACGTTGCTCGCCACCCCGACGTCGCTCGTGCCGCGCTCGCCGGCCCTCGAGATCGTTGCCGTGACGCCGGAGCGCAGCGCGCTCGGTCCGATCGTGTTGGCCCGCGTTCGCGCACCAGGCTTCGTGGAGATCGCGGGGCCGCCGAGTTCCGTGGCGCTCCGCCGCATCGCAGCCGCGCTCGGCGAAGACGGACGCTTCACCTTGATCGACGGCGCGGTCGACCGCATCGCCGCCCTGCGCGACGGCGACGACGCGATCGTCGTCGCGACCGGCGCCGCGAGCGCTCCCACCCTGGGCCACGCCGTCGACGACGTCGGGGCCCTCGTCGCGCGGCTTCGGCTCCCGGCCTACGATGCCGCGCGTCCCTGCGTCCGCGTGGCGGGCGCGCTGACGGCGGCGGCCGCCGCCTCCTTCGTCCGGGCGGACGAACGCCGCCAGATCGTCGTGCGGGACGCGACGCACGTGGCCTTCGGCGGGCGCGCCTTCACGGATGTCGCGGCCCGGCTGGACCTGCGCTGCGAGCGCGCGTTGCGCCCCGTGGCCTGCACGGTGGCGCCGCTCGGCATCGACCGCGCCTTCGAACCGCGCGCCTTCGCGCGCGCCGTCGCGGAGCGCACCGGCTTGCCCACCTTCGACGTCTACGCGGGCACGGTCGCCGGCCCGGCGGCGGCATGACGCTGCCCTGGGACGCCGCCACGGGGGACGCGATCGGCGCGACGTGGTTGCTGGCGGCCATCGCACCCGGCGGAGCCTTTGGGCGCCAGGCCCGGGAGCGCGAGCGGACGTTCCGCCGGGGCGACGAGGCGCGCGCGCGCGAACGTATCGCACTCGTCGACCGGGCCGCGCGCGAGCTGGACGACGCGCGGCTGGGCGCCCTGCGGGCCGCGATCGCCGCGGCGCCGGACCCGCGGGCGGCGCTGCTCCGGGCGTCGGCGGGCGGCGTCTTGGGTGACGTCGATTTCTTCGAGCTCTCGCGCTTCCTCGATTCGCTGGGCGAGGTCGCGGCTCTGCTCGCCGAGGGCGCGCTGCCGGATCTCGACGTTCCGGCCGGCGGCGCGGCGTTGCGAGCCACGCTCGCGGCGGGGCGGACGCCGGCGCGCACCTTCTACCTCGACGACGGCTTCGATCCCGCGCTCGCGGCCGTACGAAGCGCGTTCGCGGCAGCCCAGGCCGCGTACGATGCGGCGCGCAACCGGCTGGTGGAACGCGTCGCGCGTCAGGTGGGCGTCGACCGCGTTCGCGACGGTGAATTCGTGTTGATGCGCGACGCGCTGAGCGGGCCCGTGCCCGCCGGCGTGCGCGTCCTGCGCGAGGCTCCGACCTATTTCCTGTGCGAGATCGCGCTCGACGAGGCGGCGGTCGCGGCCTTGGCCGCGCGCGACGCCGCGGCCGCTCGGGTCGCCGACGCCGAAGAAGCGGTGCGCGCCGAGCTGTCGGCGCGGGTCGCCGAGGAAGCCGTGGAACTCGCCCGCGCCTGCGATGTGCTCGGCGAACTCGATGCGCTCTGCACGCGCGCGCAGTTCGCCCGGCGCTACGCCTGCACGCTGCCCGCGATCCCACTGGAATCGCGCGTGAGCTTCACGGACGCGCGCTACCTGCCGCTGGAAGAGACCCTGGGACGCCACGGTCGCGCCTACTCGCCGGTCTCGCTCGAACTCGCGGGCATGGGCGTCGTGACGGGCCCCAACATGGGCGGCAAGACCGCGGCGCTGCGGACCTTGGGCTTCCTCGCCGCGTGCGTGGCGCTCGGCCTGCCGGTCCCAGCGGCCGCCGCCGGCGTGCCGCTCTTCGACGACATCGCCTGGATCGGAATCGGTGCCGAAGCGGCCGACGACGGCCTGCTCTCCGCCTTCGGCGGCGAGGTCGTGGCCCTGCGTGGTTTTCTCGAACGCACCGGCCCGCGGCCGCTCGCGCTCGTCGACGAGTTCGCGCGCACGACGAGCCCGCGCGAGGGGCGCGCGCTGCTGATCGCGCTGCTCGAGGCTCTGCGCGAGCGAGGCGCGCTCGGACTGGCCAGCACCCATCTGGCCGGGATCGCAGCCGCAGCCGGGCTGCCGCATTTCACGAGCGGCGGATTGCGCGCGCTCGAAGCCCGCGACGGACCTCCGCTCGCGCTCGAGGCCGCCCTCGCGCGCATCGCGCGCGCGATGGACTACCGCCTGACCCGCGTCGCTGAAGAAGCCGTGCCGGCGGCCGACGCGCTCGCGTTAGCGGAGGCACTCGGGCTCGCGCACGACGTCATCGAACGCGCGCGAGCGGAACTGGGCTGAGCCGGCAGCGGCGCGATCCGGCTCGTTAGCTTCTCGGGCGGCCGAAAAAGAGAACGTAGCCGTCGGGGTCGGTGAGTTCGAAGCCGCGCAAGCCGTCGTGCGTATCCTCGAGCGGCGTCGTGACGTTCGCTCCGTGTTCGATGAACTCGCCGGCGAGCGCGTCCGGGTCCGGCGCGAAGACGAAGGCGTCCCAGCGCATGAACGAATGGCGCTTGGGATTGGGCAGCGGCGTCACGTCCACGTCCGACTTGACGAAGAGCTGCGCTCCGTCGCGATTGAGGATCGCGAAGAACGGCTCGCGTTCGGGTTCCTGGAAAGCGAGCTCAAATCCGAGCTTCTCGCGATAGAACGCGATGGTCCGCGCCACGTCGCTGACGATGAAGAAGGGAGCAATCGACGTGGTCGCCGGACGCGCCATGGGCGTGAGGGCTACGGATTCGTGGCGGTCTGCGGGATGCCCGCGTACGGATGTTCGGCTTCGTCGGCCATGGTCTCGCCGTACGGCGTGCCGAGCCCGTTGATCTGATTCCAGCCGAGCGTTCCCGCCTTGACGGTCACGACGCCGTCGTTCCCCGGAATGCCCTGCCGGTAATAGGCGGGGGGCTTGTTATTGGTGGTCGCCACGGTGTAGAGAAACACGTTCGCCTTACCGAGCCCCGTGCCCGTCCGCGCCAAGCGCAGGGCGAGCAGACCCGCGAAGTCCGGGCTTGCGGCGCTCGTTCCGATCACCGCGACGATCGAGCCGCCGAGATACATCTGGACCGCGCTATCCTGCGGCGCACAGGACTCGGCGCCCGACGGACAGCCACCCATGTGCATCGAGACGTCGGGCACGGCGCGCTTCGAGATACCCGTCGAAACCAGTTGCTGGTAGGTCGGCTGATTGAAGATCTGGCTCGCGCCGCCGCCCGAGCCCCAGAGCTCGTTCGTGACGTTATTGCCTTGGCCGTACGGGTCGTCCGTGCCGATCGTGTCGTCGTACGAATTTTCCGACACGTAGGTCGAGATCGCGCTGCCCGCGACGTGGCTGGTCACGAGGTTCGTGCCGCCCACCGCAACGACGCTCGGATCGTCCGCGTCGGCCTCCACGCCCGGAACGTCGAGGTAGTTGGCGTTCTGCTCGGGGTTCGTGAAGTAGCCGGCTTGCGGACAATCGAGGCCGGCGTTGTCGCCGGAACTCGTGACGAAGGTGATGCCCTCGGCGTTGCCCTGGACGAACGCGTCGTGGTAGTCCTGGGTCAGGATGCTCGTCTCGTCCTGGCCGTCGTTATATGCTGCGGTGTAGATCAGCTCGCACTCGCCGTACGACGTGCTGACGATCTGCGCCGCGAAGCCGGGCTTCTTCTCGTCGATATTCGTGTAGGCGGACACGAAGCCGGCGTCCGAGCCGTCCGTCGCGATGCCGATGATCGTGGCTCCCGACGCGCTGCCGCCGGCCTGTTGCACGTCGAGGTCCGCTTCCGTCGAATCCCCGCTCGTGGGATCGAACGGCGTGTAGCCCGTCATCAACGTGTGCAGGTACGTCGGTTGCGGCGCCAGGAAGGCGTTGCCCGTGCCCAGACGTTCGTGCTGGAAGTACGCGTTCGCGTCGGCCGAGCTGAAGTCCGAAACGCCGACGGTCGCGATCGTCACGCCCTTGCCGCTCCCGACCTGGTATTCCGGATATTCGTAGGCCTCTTTGAGGTCGGTGAACCAATAATTACCGAGCGTCGACTGCCGGTTGAACGGGCTGGCGAGCCGTACGTGAGCGCGGCGCCGCGGCATGTCGCGCAAACCGAGTATCGTCGCGCCGAGCGCCGCGAGTTGCGGGCGAGGCCGGACGGCGTCCAGCGTCGCCACGCGGACGCGTCCGCGCCGGTCGCGCAGGGCGTGCATTCGCACGCCGAACGCCGCTTCCGCGGCGGCCACCGTGCCGCCGGCCATCATCGATTGCGAATCGATCTCCGAGACGCGGAAGCCTTCGGCGTTGAGTTCGCGCGCCGCGCGGGCGATCGTGGCGGGCGTCGGCCCGTACCGCGCGCGAAACTGCGCGACCGATAAGAAGTGACCGAAGAGCGGCGAACCCGGCGTCGCTTGCAGGGTCGTCAGTTGCTCGAGTTCGGCCCGGTTGCGCAGCGGCAACTTGACCCGGAACGAGACGCTCTGCGTCGCCGGCGCGCGCCCGAGATCGCGGCCTTGAAAGGACATCGCCGAAGCGAGGCCGGGCATGGCGGCCGCAATTGCGGCGGCCAGCGTCAATGTCGGGAGCGCGTTTGAAGCCTTCACCGGGCCGCCATTCGGCGCGCGCCGTGGTCGCGACCTCGCAAAGCAAGAGGCCTTCGCGTTCCGCAGGGCTACGGTCCAACAGCGCGGGAACACGGCGCGTATGGAACCACTGGTGATAACCGTGGCTGCGGTCGGTGCCGAGCTCATGCCCGAGCAGACGCCGCACCTGCCGGTCACGCCCGCGCAACTGGGCGAGACGGCCGCGCTCTGCCGGGCGGCCGGCGCTGCGATGATCCACGTGCATTGCCGGAGCGATGACGGCCGCAACACGAGCGACGTCGAGCGCTTCCGCCAAGCGCAGGCGGCGATCCGCGAGGCCAGCGACCTCATCGTGCAGTTCACGACCGGCGGCGCGATCGGCATGACCGCCGCCGAGCGGGCCGCGCCGCTGCAATTACGTCCGGAGATGGCGACCCTCACCTGCGGCACGGTCAACTTCGGCGACGACGTCTTCGAGAACAGCTTCCCGATCATGCGCGGCATCCTGGCCGAGATGCAACGCTTCGGCGTCCGGCCCGAGCTCGAAATCTTCGATGCGGGCCACGTGAGCAACGCGAAGCGTTTGGCGGCCGAGGGTGTCCTGACGTTCCCCCAACACGTGGACTTCGTGCTCGGCGTGCCCGGTGGTCTCGACGCCGCCGTGCGCAACCTCGTTTACCTCGTCGACTCGTTGCCGCCCGGCTGCACGTGGTCGGTAGCCGGCATCGGCCGCGACCAGCTCCCGCTCGCGACGGTCGCGGCCGCGATGGGCGGGCACGTGCGGGTCGGGCTCGAGGACAATATTTACTATTCGAAAGGGCGCTTGGCGCGCAACGACGAGCTCGTCGCCCGCGTGGCTCGCATCGCGGCCGAGCTCGGGCGGCCCGTGGCGACCCCCGCGGAAGCTCGCCGGATCCTCGGGTTGGCGGCTCCGGTTTCCGCCGCCTGACCACCTGAATACAGGATTCCCTTCCGGCGCGCCGTAACGGACGCGCACCTCGCTCCGGGCCGGAGGGCGCCACACCCCTGTTCAACTACGTCGTCCGCAGAACGCTGCAAGCGATCCCGCTGCTGTTGTTGATCTCGATGATCCTGTACTGGATCCTGAGCAACGCGCCGGGCGGCCCGCTCGCGCCCTATCTGCAGAACCCGCATATCACCCAAGCCGACATCGAACGGCTCAAACACAACTTCGGCCTCGACCAGCCGCTGCCGATTCGTTACTTGCACTGGCTCGGTATGGTCGTGCAGGGCCACCTCGGCTACTCGACCTCCAACTCCGAGGACGTCGCGACCGCGATCCTCGAGCGCATGCCGGCGACCTTGTTGCTGATGGGCTGCTCGTTCGCGCTGTCGCTGGTCGTCGGGGTGTCGTTCGGGATCATCGCCGCGATCAAACCGTATTCGGTGATCGATTACGCGATCACGACCTTCGCGTTTTTTGGGCAGTCGATGCCCGTGTTCTGGTTCGCGCTGATGCTGCAGTTGGCGTTCGCGGTCACCGGCATCACGGCGTTCGGCTACCACTTCGCGTTGCCGTCGGCCGGGCTCTCGTCCAGCGACGACTTCGACTTGGGCGACCGCATCGCGCACCTGATCTTGCCGACGATGGTGCTGAGCCTGCTCAGCATCGCGACGTGGAGCCGCTTCACGCGCAGCTCGATGCTGGAAGTCGTGAAGACCGACTACATGCGCACGGCCGCGGCCAAGGGCCTCGATCGCATGACGATCATCTTCCGGCACGGCCTCAAGAACGCGCTGATTCCGGTCGTGACGATCATCGCGCTCTCGTTGCCGGGGCTCGTGGCCGGTGCCGTGGTCACGGAGACGATCTTCGCGTGGCCCGGCATGGGGCGCTTGTTCTTCAACGCGCTCGGCCAGTTCGATTTCCCGCTGTTGATGGGTTACCTGATGATGACCTCGGTGCTCGTCGTGTTCTTCAACATCTTGGCGGACGTCGCGTACGCGTGGCTCGATCCGCGCGTGAAATACGACTGATGGGAGCGAGAAACTAGTGGCGACGACCCTCGCTCCGGGCGCGCCGATCGCGCCCGTCGTCGACGACGACGAATTCCAGATCGAGCGTCACGGCGTCTGGAAGCGTTTCCGCAAACACAAGCTGGCCTTCGTCGGCGCCTTCGTGATCGTCGCGATCGTGCTGATCGCGGTCTTCGCGAAGTTTCTCGCACCGGCCGATCCCAACTACATCGACCAGGCGAACTGGTCGGGCAATCCGCTCGCGCCCGGCGTTGCCGGGCACATCCTGGGCACGGACGAGAACGGCCGGGACCTGCTGTCGCGCTTGATGTTCGGCGCGCAGATCTCGCTCACGGTCGCGTTCCTCGCGGTGCTGATGGAGCTCGTCATCGGCACGGTCGTCGGCGCCATCGCCGGCTACTATGGCGGATGGATCGATTACGCGCTGATGCGCCTGACCGACGTCTTCCTCTCGATTCCGCTCCTGCCGTTGCTGCTCGTGCTGACCGCGATCGTGTCGGCGACCTCGAGTAAGGCCGCACTCGGCTTCGGGGTGATCGTCGTCATCATCGGCGGGCTCTCGTGGATGCCGGTCGCGCGCCTCGTGCGCGCCGCGTTCCTGTCGCTGCGCGAGAAGGAATTCTGCGAAGCGGCAAGAGCGCTCGGGAACCGCGACAGCCGGATCATCTTCCGGCACCTGCTGCCCAATGCCGTCGCGCCGCTGATCGTGCAGGGCACGCTCGAAGTCGCCAACGTCATCATCCTGGAATCGACCTTGTCGTTTCTGGGCTTCGGCATCCAGCCGCCCACGGCATCGTGGGGCAACATGCTGGCCAACGCCGAGTCCAACATGGCGATCGCCCCGTGGGTCGCGATCTTCCCCGGCCTCTGCATCCTCGTCACGGTGCTGGCCATCAACTACCTCGGCGACGGCCTGCGCGACGCCCTCGACCCCAACATGAAGTAGCCGCTGCGGCGAAGCCGGCGTTCGCCGACCTTGCACGGCCCACCCGAATGGGCTAGAATGCCTCAGTTGTCCTCCCGGTGCAGGCACCCGGAGGTCGATGTTGCCCCCGAACGCGCGAGTGGCGGAATTGGTAGACGCACTAGCTTGAGGGGCTAGCGCCCGCAAGGGCGTGCTGGTTCGAGTCCAGTCTCGCGCATTAGGCAACACCGCGCCGTCGTCCGGCCCCCCGCCGGCGTGGACGTCGATGCGCCGTCCGCCCCCCCGCGCGCGACGGAAGGTCCTCCGGGCCCTCCCGCGTCAACCCGCCGGGACGCGCCGCCCCACGTGACGGCGCCTATGCGAGCCGTGCGAGCGCGTGATCCGGCGGATCGAGCAGGTAGCGGCCGGCCACACAGAGATCGAGGACGACGAGGCGCAGGTTGGAGGGCAATCGAGCATCGCCCGTCGTCCAGCGATGCGGAATATCGGGGGCTCCATCGAGCTTGTGCCAATCCGCGCCGAAGAAGGCGGCATCGTCGAGCGCGACGTCCTCACCGTCGAGTTGCAAGCGCTTGACGGCGATTCCGAGCAGCCTCTCGTCGCTGCTCTCAGGCATCGTGTGAGCGGGGACGAACGTGCGCGACTTCAAGCGCACCTCGCTGCGACCGGCTGGAACCGTGAAAGCGAATCGCATCGAACCGAGCCCGATCGGCTCGACCCGGTTTCCGTCGACGACCAGGTGCAGGCGGGATCCGTCGTGACCGCGTAGCCGGACGCTTCAAGTCGTTCGAGCAAGCGCTGTTTCGTGCGGGCGATTTCGGCACCCGCGCAAACCCTCGCCAGGGTCGATCGCATCGCTGGTCCGGGCCGGAAGTCGGGATAGGCGTCGACGACCGTGCCGCCGTTAGCGAAGAACGCGGGGTTAGCTCCGCCGTACGACTCGGCGGGCAGACCCTCAGCGAAAATCACCTCGCGAGCGTCGAGCTGCACGTGCCAGTATTCGACCGAAGCGCGCTCCCGCTGAACGATCGTCTTGCCGTTGACCAAATAGCGGATGGGGATGAAGACGCCCTCCGCCGCGACGCAATGTTCGGGGCTTAGCCAGAGATCGCGCGCGGGGAAACGCTCGCCGAACGCGCCGGCAACGACGCAGACCGGCCACGCGCTACTCGGCTCGGGGTAGCGGGAGCAGTCCAGTTTGCGGTGTCCGATCCAGCGGACCGGCTTCCGCTCGCCCGAGGCCGTGACGAGCAGATCTCCGATCGTCAGTGCCTCGATCGCAACGTCGCCGCGGGCGGTACGGATCAGCGTGCCTCTCACATAGCACTGGAGGGGCGGGAAGCACGGGCATAGCGTCACATCCTTTCCAAGGTTCGAGAGAGACCTCGAAGAAAGCCGCCGAGCGGTCCCCTTCTCGCGGTAGACGCCGTACCCTTCACGGCGCGGACGCTCGGAGACGGGGGCGAGGCGCTCGGACCGAAGCGCTTCGGCTCGCCGATTCTCTGTTGGAACGCGAGTGTACGCCGGTGCTCGCGAGACGAGCCGACGTGAAGCCCGCCCCGTTGCGAGCCTCCCTGCCTGCCCGAGCGTCGGACGGGCTGTTCGCGGTGCCGGCGGACAGGTCGCTCGCGCGGGCTCTGATTCGGCCGTCGCGAAACACCGGGACGACAACTTCCGTACTACGACGAGATCGGGCAGCGCTCAGGCGTCTCGCATTCCGCCCGTTCAAGGAGCACGCCCCCGTGTGGCTTACCCGCTTTGCCATTACGAGACCGGTCATCACGGCGATGGTCTTCATCGGCCTCGCGATCTACGGCTTGGTTTCGTACCTGAGCCTGGGGATCAACGCTCTCCCGAACGTCTCGTTCCCGGTGGTCGGCGTCTTCGCGTCGTACCCGGGCGCGTCGCCCTCGGAGATGGAGAAGCTGGTCATCAAGCCGATCGAAGACCAGCTCGACGGCATGGAGAACCTCGACCGGCTCTCGGCGACGGCGCAAGAGGGCTCCGCCACCATCGTCGCCCGTTTCAAGCTCGATACGGACCTCAACTACGAGACGATCGACACGCAGCGCCGCGTCGACATCGCGCGCGTCTACATGCCTGTCGACCTGACGCCGCCGACCGTCCAGAAATTCAGTAACGCGTCGGACCCGATCATCGACGAAGCGCTCACGTCGAACAAGCTCTCGCCCGCGGAGCTCTCCGATCTGGTCACGCAGCGCATCGTGCCCGACCTCAAGACCGTACCGGGCGTCCTGGACGCGCAGACCGCCGGCAACTCGCCGCGCGAGATCCACGTCTATCCCGACCAGCAGCGCATGCTCGCCTCGAGCACCACGCTCGAAGACATCAATAACGCGCTGTCTTTCAACAACGCGAACCTGCCCGGCGGCCGCATCGATTCGCACACGCAGGAAACGACCGTTTCCGTGCACGCGGACATCCAGCAGCCGCAAGACATCCTGCAGATTCCGCTCCAGGTGCTCAACGGCTCGCAGATCGGCGTCGCGCAGGCGAGCCTGAAGATCGGCGACGTGGCGCGGGTCGAGGACGGCTACGTCGAGCAGCGCCTGCCCGCGAGCTTCAACGGCAAGCCGTCGATCTTGCTCTCGATCACGCGCCAGGTCGACGCGGACACCGTCAAGACGACGGAGAAGGTGCGCGCCAAATTCAAGGCGCTCGCAGCCGCGTATCCCGGCGTGCAATTCAAAGAAGTCGATGCCGATGCGGACTTCACGCGCGCCTCCGTGGACGGCGTGCTGCAGAGCCTGCTGGAAGGTATCTTCCTGACGGCGATCGTCATGCTGCTCTTCCTGCACGCGTGGCGCAACGCGGTCGTGGTCATGATCGCGATCCCCTCGTCGTTGCTCGCGACCTTCATCGTGATGAAGCTGCTCGGCTTCACGCTCGACTTCATCTCGTTGATGGGCTTGGGGTTGACGATAGGCATCCTCGTCGACGACTCGATCGTCGTGCTCGAGAACATCACGCGCCGGCGCGACATGGGCGACGCCCCGCTCGACGCCGCGTATAACGGGCGCACGGAAATCGGCAACGCCGCCATCGCGATCACGCTGGTCGACGTCGTCGTGTTCCTGCCGATCGCGTTCCTCTCGGGCATCATCGGTAAGTTCATGAAAGAGTTCGGAATCGTCATCGTCGTGGCGACGCTGTTCTCGTTATTGGTTTCGTTCACGCTGACGCCGCTGCTCGCGGGCCGCTGGTCGGTCAAGCAGCGCAGTCCGGCCGTGCCCTGGTGGGCGGCCGGTTTCCAGAAGAACTTCGACCGGCTCGGACGCTGGTACGCGGAGCGCGCCTTGCCGTGGGCGCTCGCGCATCGCATCGTCGTCCCGATCGTCTGCGCGATCCTGGTCATCGGGTCGATCGCGCTCGTGCCGGCGGGTCTGGTCGGTTCCGAGTTCATCCCGTCGACCAACACCGGCGTGCTCAGCGGCTCCTTGCAGTACCGCATCGGTCAGCCGATCGCGGTGACGGCGCGCGGCATGTCGCAACTCGAACAGGGCTTGCTCAAGATCGACGGCGTCGAGTCCGTCCTCGCGACGGTCGGCGACAAGCAGATCGGGGACGAGCAAGTCACGGGTGGCCACGTGGCCGACTTCACCGTGATCCTCGATAAGAACCGGCGGCGCGAGACCGACCGGGTCCTCGCCGACGCGCGCAAGCTCGGCTACCTCGTGCCGGGCGCGGACTACCATATCGCGACCCAAGGCGGCGGGGGCGGGGGCGGCTCGCCGATCCAGTTCACGATCACGGGCCCCGACGACGCGCTCGCGGTCGCGGCCACGAAGCTCGCCGCCCTGATCAAGGCTCAGCCCGGTACGGCGAACGTACAAACGGGTGCCGACAGCAACGGGCCGCGGCTCGACATTCGGATCGACGCGCGGCGCGCCAACGTGCTCGGCGTGGCGCCGGCCGATGCGGCCACGGTCGCGCGCATCGCGATCGGCGGAAACGTCGCGACCCGCGTCCGCTTGGAGAACGGCCTGACCGACGTGCGCATCGAACTGCCGCCGGACCGGCGCAACGACCTGGCGACGATCGGCCAGCTGCAGGTTCGCGCCGCGAGCGGCGCGCTGATTCCGATTTCCGAAATCGCCTCGTTCACGATGACGACCGCGCCCACCAAGATCGAACGCCAAGCGCGCAACCGCGTGCAACTGGTGTCCGCCGACGTCGACCCCAACGCCAACATTCCGCTGGGCAAGATCCTGGACAAGGTGCAGAAGACGATCGCGGAACCCGGCTTCTTTCCCTCCGGCGTCCACGCGCTGGCGTCCGGTGACGCGGATCTCTACAACCAAACCTTCACGAGCATGGGGCTGGCCCTGGCGACCTCGTTCCTGCTCGTCTACATGCTGATGGTCGTGCTCTACGGCTCGTTCGTCGAACCGCTGATCGTCATGTTCTCGGTCCCGGTCGCCATCGTCGGCGCGCTCGGCGGTCTGGCGCTGCGGCACCAGACGCTCAACCTCTTCTCGCTGATCGCGATCGTCATGCTCTTCGGCCTGGTCGCCAAGAACGGCATCCTGCTGGTCGATTATGCGAATCAGCAGCGCAAGAAGCGCGGGCTCGACGTCTTCGAAGCGATGAAGTCCGCGGCGGCCATCCGCTTCCGTCCGATCTTGATGACTACGTGCGCGATGATCTTCGGCATGCTGCCGCTCTCGCTCGGACTCACCGAAGGCGCCGAACAGCGCGCCTCGATGGGCACCGTGCTGATCGGCGGCCTGATCAGTTCGCTCATCTTGACCCTCGCGCTCGTGCCGGTGATGTATACGTACATCATGGGCTGGGCCGATAAGCGCGAGCGCCGCCGCGAAGCGCGGCGCGTCCGCGACGAGGAACGCGCGTTGCCCGAGTTCCCGGTGGGAATCGGCGCCAGCGGCGACTAACCGCCCGAACGCTGCGCGACTCATTTCCTGGGTACGCCTGGGAAATGAGTCTTGCCATGCATTTCCGGAAGCTCGCCCCGGCCGCAGGCTCGTCGGCGGCGCTCTGCGCGCTCCTGGCTGCTGCCGGCCCGGCCTTCGCCCTCTCGGTCACCGTCGACGGCCAGCCCGCGACCTTCAGTCCTCCGCCGATCGAGCGCGCGGGCCGGGTCTTCGTTCCGTTGCGCGGCGTTTTCGAGCGGCTCGGCGCCAGCGTCGTGTATCAGAACGGCGTCATCAACGCGACGGCGGGCAACCGCAACGTCTCGCTGACGATCGGCTCGCAGACCGCGACCGTGGGCGGTCAGCCGCAGCAGCTCGACGTCGCGCCCTTCATCGTCGGGGCGAGTACCTACGTTCCGCTGCGCTTCGTGTCGCAGGCGCTCGGCGCGACCGTGAATTACGACGCCGCCAACCAGATCGTCGCGCTCAACACGAGCGGCGGCGGCAACGGTGGAGCGCCGGCGGGTCCGCCCGGCCCAGCGCGCCATATCCTGGGTGACCTCGAGCCGGGCCGCGACGCCTCGGTGGGTTCGCGCCGGCCGACGATCCAGGCGACGTTCGCGGCACCCGTCAACCCGAACACGCTGCGCATCGTCCTCGACGGGCTCGACGTGACCGGCGACTCGACGCGCTCGACCTCCGGCTTCGTCTACGCACCGCCCTCACCGTTGCAGTCGATGCGTCACCGGGTCGACGTGTCGGGCACGTTGACCGACGGCACGCCGTTCACGGGCCGCTGGAGCTTCACTTCGGGCAGCCGTGCCTCCGACAACCGGCTCGATATCGACGATCCCCACGACGGCGACGCGGTCGGCGGGGACTTCATCCTGCGCGGGCGGAGCGTTCCAGGGGCGCTGATTCACGTGGCCGCCGGCGCCACCGCCAATTTCGGCGGCGGCTTCTCGTTCGGGACCGGCGCCTTCACCGGCGATACGACCGCCGGCGGCGACGGCCGGTTCTCGGTGCGCGTTCGCTTGCGGACGGTCCCCGGAGCGTCGATCGGGGTCGACGTGATATCGACCGATCCGCAAACGCGGGCGGCGGCCGAAAAGAAACTGCGCCTGCGCGCGCAATAAGCCCTGACGTGCTAGAGCCTCGTACCGCCCTCGTTACGGGGGCGGCGCGTGGCCTCGCGCGCGGGGTCGCAGTGGACCTCGCGCGGTCGGGGTACCGCGTCGCCTTCACTTACCGTTCGACCGGAACGCCTCCGGACGAAACGCGCGAGCGCGTTCGGGCGGCCGGGGGCCACGAGCCGCTCGCGATCGCGGCCGAGCATGGCGAGCCGGGCGAGACGGCCCGCGCCGTCCAAGAGGCCGAACGAGGCCTGGGTCGCCTAGATGCGGTGATCCACGCCGTCGGCCCGATCGTCGTACGGCGCTTCGCGAACCTCGCGATGGACGATTGCCGCCGGATGCTGGCCGGCAATTACGAAAGTGCGGTCGAACTCGCGTTCGCAGCCCTGCCGGCGATGCGTGCCCGCGGGTCGGGCCGCCTGGTCTTCTTCGGGATGAACGGTTCGCACGAGACGCTGCCCGCCCGGGGCATGAGCCTCTACGGCGCCGCGAAGGCCGCCGTCGTGGCCTTTGCCCGGTCCCTTGCGTTGGAGGAAGCGGGCCGGGGTATCACGGTCAACGTGATCGAGCCGGGCGACATCCGGGACAAGGATGTCGACCGCGCGGGAGCTCGTATCGTACCGGCAAACAACCCCACCGGCCACGCCGGTTCGTGGGAGGACGTCGCGTACGCCGTGCGCTTTTTGGTTTCCGAGGAGGCAAGCTTCATCAACGGCATGACGCTCGGCGTCAATGGAGGACTCGTGGAGCCGCACGAGTGACCGCGTTCGTCTGGGGGATCGTCGCGCTGATCATCGTGGTGCGCGCCGTGGTGGCCTTCACGTTGCCGTTGACCGGCGACGAGGCCTATTACTGGGAGTGGAGCCGGCACCTCGCGTGGGGGTACGTCGACCATCCGCCGGCGGTCGCGGCCACGATCGCCGCCTTCACGCCTTTCGGCGAGACGCCGGGATTCGTTCGGCTGGGTTTCGTGCTCTGCGGGGCGGTCGCATCGCTTGCGATCGCGGGCTGCGCGAGCGAACTGACCGGCGGCGACAAGCGCGCGGGCGCGGTGGCGGCCCTGGCGCTGGCCTTGACGCCGCTCGCTTCGCTCGCGTTCGGATCCGCCTCGCCGGACGGCCCATATTTGATGTTTTGGTCGCTCGCGTTGTGGTTCGGAGCGCGGGCCTTTCACCGCGACGCGCTCGCGGACTGGATCCTCTTCGGTGCGGCGATCGCCGGCGTGCTGCTATCGCGCGTGCTCGGCTTCGCGCTGGTCTTCGGGGTTTGCGCCTACGCGCTACGGCCCGACGTGCGCCGGGTCTGGCGGCGCGGCTTGCCCCTGGCGCTGGGCGTGACGCTCGTGCTCTACGCCCCGTTCGTGGCCTGGAATGCCACGCATCACTGGGTGACGCTGCTCTTCGGCCTGGCGTACCGCCACGAGGAGGCTCACTCGTTCTCGTTGCGCCGAGTCGCGACCCTGATCGCATCGCAGGCCGCCGCCTACTCGCCGGGCATCTTCTTGGCGGTGCTGCTGCTGGCGATTCGGCCGCGCAACGCCTTCTTGGCCTGGACCGCCGTCCCGCAGCTGGTCGTGGTAACGGCGCTATCTTTTGTGGAGCGCGTGGAGATCCACTGGATTTTCGGCACGCTCGTTTCGCTTTCGGCGATGCTCGGCGTGGCCTACACCGAGCTCTCGAACCGCCTCAAGATCGTGTGGACGACGATCTGCGTCGTGCCGGGCGCAATCCTCGTGCCGGCGATCCTCGCGGTCACGTTCGCGCCCATTCCGATCTACAAGATCGTCAATCGCGAGACGGGAGCGCAATTGCGCAACGGCGGTCCGTTCGAGATCATGACCTACGCGATGGTCGCCAAGGACGCCGCTCGCCTCGCGCGCGGCCGCGACGCGGTCGTCATGACCGACGGCTACGGCCTCTCGTCGGTGATGGATTTCGACGCGGGCGTCGCGCCGGTCGTCATCGGCTACAATTGGCAAGGCCGCGAATCGCGCGGCTGGTACCCCGACGGGTTGCAGCCCGCGCGCGCGCTCTTCGTCGATAAGGAACCGCTCTCCACGCGGCCGGACATCGCGTCGCATCTGCGCCGCGCGTGCGCGCGCGTGTCCGACGGCGGCACGCATCCGTACAGCTTCGGCGGCACGACCCCGCGCGCGTACTATTTCACGTGGTGCGATGGTTTGGTACCGGACGGTTTGGCGATTCTGCGCTGGGAACGCGAGCCCGAAAACGTGGCCGGCGCCTCCGGAGCGTAAGCGCGCGACAAGTTGTTGCTAGACGCTCGAAACCTCGGGCAAAGGAGGGAGCGAGCGGCCGAAGGGAAGGCGCGGCGCGCGCGCAAGAATAGACGATGCGACCACAGGACGAAACCCGTGGCCGGTAGCCGCGTCACCGCCGCCTTCGCACCCGACGTCGATGAAGCACTCGCCGGTGCGTTCGATGCGATGGAACGAGCGGACTTTCAGTCGGCCAAGGCGTTGTTGGCCGCCGCCCGTCCGCGGCGGCGGTTGGATCTTGCGCGCGCCGACCTGCTGCGCGCGCGGATCGCGCGCATCGAGGGCGATGCCGAAACGTGGCGGGCCGCGGCCGCCGAGGCCGCGCGCAATCACCCGGAATCGGCAGGGCGGCTTCTCGCCCTCGCGCTCGAAGCGGGCGCGCTCGGCAGTCTCGGGCGTGAAGCGGAGGCGGCGGCCGCCTTCAAACGCGTGCGAGCCGCGCTCGATGGAGAGGATCCGCGCAGCGTCGGCGAGGTCGCGTATCTCGTCGCGCTCGACGATTGGGAGCATCGCCGGATCGAGCGCGCGACCGAGCTCGTGTCGCGCAACGTTCGCGCCGGCGCGCACGTACCCGAGAGCGAAGCGCTGCTGGGTTGGATCGAAGTGCGCCGCGAGCGTTACGCCGCCGCGGCCGCGCACTTTTCCGCCGCGCTCGCGAGCCTCAACGCGTCGCCGCGCGACGACGTGCGCCTGCGCGCGCGGCTCTTGCACGCGCTCGCGATCGTCGCATCGGAGACGATCGACCTCAAGCTCGGCCAGCGCGTGCGGCGCGATGTGGAGAACTTCGCGTGGCCCGCGAGTTTGGGCATCGAACGCTTCAACACGCTGACGTGTTTGCGCTTCTTGGCGCTGCTCGAAGGCGACGTCGAACGCGCTTGGGTGCTTTCGCGCGATGCCGTCGCGACCGCGCCGAATCCCGCTTACGCGGCGATCGGCGAAACGAACGCGTCGGTCGCGAGCCGTTTGCTCGGCGACGATCGCGCCGCGGACTTGCAGGCCGCGCGCGCGTGGGAGATCTTACAGAAAGTTCGCTGGAGCTCGATCGACCACGAAGGCCGCGTCGCGCTCACGAACTTCGCTATCGAATGCGCGCCGTTCATGCCGGCCGAAGCCAGCAAAGCGCTCACGAAGTATCGCTCGCTCGCGGGTAAGAGCAACCCGCTGAGCGCGCTGGAGAACGACCGGCGCGTCGCCGCCTTCGAGCGGGTCGCGGCGGGGCGGGTGGCCGAAACCCTCGGCCAGCGCGGAACGGCCATCCGTTGCTATTCCGAGGCTCTCGAGCTCTGGCTCGAGCTCGGGTATGCGATGCGCGCGGCGCTCGTGGCACTCGACCTCTACCAGCTCACGGGCGATGCGGAGCGTCTCGCCGCCGCCGAGGCCGCGCTCGAGCGCGCGCCATCGGCCTGGTTCGGATCGTGGGACGCGCCCGGCGGCCCGGTCGACCGGCTGACGCCGGCCGAGCGGGTCGTGCTGTTCGAATTACTGCGCGGAAAGTCGGCCAAGGACATCGCCGACGGGTTGGATCGCAGCCAGCATACCGTGATCAATCACACGCGCAAGGTTTTTGCGGCCTTCGAAGTGTCCTCGCGCGCGAGATTGCTCGCGCGTTGCGCCGAACTGGGTATAACGGCGCCTAAGTCGGCCCGCCGCCCGAGATCGAGTCGTCCAGGGCGGTAAGCAGCGTCGCGGCAGCGTGGCCGAGATGTCCGACGAACGCCAAGACCGCCGCGAGCGAATGAGCGATAGCGTGCATGTGTGAGCTCCCGTAAACGCGCCGGCGGCAAAGCGCCACCGGTCGCGCACGAGGCTAGCGCGCGCCGAGGTTCATACGGTTGATCCGATTTTTCGCTAAAATGACGAACGCACGTTCGCCGGCCGCGCTTACGCGGACTCTTGCGATACGTCGCCGGTCGCCGCATGGGCGTCCGCGATCTGCTGCGCGAGCGCGCGCGCCATTCGAACGGCGTCCGGCGGCGCGAGCACGCGCGCTTCCGCGCCGAAGCCCAGTGTCCAGCGGACCGCCTCCGCGAGGCCGTGCACCTCGAAGGCGATCGTGGCCGAGCCGTCCGGTGCGCGCTCGACGCGCTGGCCGCGCTGCCACTCTCGCGCGATCACGGCTTCCGCGATTCGCGGCGAGAGCCCCACGACGACCTTCACGGCGAGACCGGTCTTGAACAAGCCGATCGCGTCTTCGTCGCGATACTCCGGCGGAACGACGCGTTTCGAGAAGGTACCGGCACGTTTGACCGGTCCCGCGATCCGGTCGAGCGCGTATTGGCGCCAACCGCCGCTTCTCGGCATCACGTCGAAGCCGACCAGATAGTACCGGCCCGCCACGTACGTCGTGAGATACGGCTCGACGGTGCGCTCGCGCTTGGGCCCGCCGTCGCGCGCCGGATACTTGAAGCGGACGCGCGCGCTGCCGGCCCATGCGGCCCGCAATTGTGCGTAGACTTCCGCCACGTGGGTGTGCGCGATCGGGCGCGGGGTGGCGATTCGCAGGAAACGGTCCGCGCCGGTACCGCTCAGGTCGACGTGGCCCGCGAGCTCGCGTCCGAGGACGTCGCCGAGCGCGTCGACGACCGCGCGCAGCGCGTCGGCCGCGGCGGCCTCGGATATTCGCGCGGCCGCCGGCGCGAAGCCCCCGGCCGCGAGACGCACGACGCCCTTGCGCGCCGGCGACAGCGTGAAACCGTAACGATTTCCGAGGTCTCGCAATTTAGCGATATCGCGCTTGAACGTGCTTTCCTTGCGGTGGCACGTCATCAGGTAGCGATGGAGATGGATCTCGCCCGATTTTGCGAGAGAGATGATCATCCAAACGAGGCGCGTGCTCTCCTCGGACGGCTCGGTGAGTTCTCGCGCCCCGGCCGGGTCGACCAGAAAGCGTACCTCGCGGCGGACCTCGGCCTCGTCCTCGTCCATGTGACGCTTTTTCGCCGAGAGCGGGGCCTTCCGCCCGCCGCGACGATAGGGACGTTTGACAAGGAGTTGCCAAAATCGGCGCCGATAGTCTACCGCCTGGCCCGCGGACTCTCGATGCGGGCCGCCATCGCCATTCTCCGACACAAGGGCTTCTCATCGATGAAGAAACCTTCGAAGGCTTCGATTCCTTCGCGCGCGCCGCGGCCGAGCGCGCGCGAACACGCCGCGCTGCTCGAGGAAGTCAAGGCGCTGCGGCTGGCCAACGAACGCTTGCGCGACGAGAAATACATCGCGCACCTCGCGCTCTTCGGGAGCCACATCAACTCGAACTACTGGCTGCGATAGGCGCGCGCAGGGCAGAGGGCGAGGGGTAGCGAGCGGCTCGCCCGAATCCGGGGCGGCTACGTGCTCGACTACATTCCGCTCACGGCCACCGCGGGGCGCCGCGTCACCACGGCGGAGCTGCGCTCGCTCGGGACGCAGCGCATGCGCGATCTAGGGTATGCGTACGTCGCGAGCGAATTCGCCGCGTCGAACACGGGGCTGCGTTTCGATGTGGTCGGCATTGCGAAGTATACGCGGCAAGTACGAATCTATGAAATCAAGTCATCGCGCAGCGATTTTCTCGCCGACTCCAAGTGGCCGAAGTATCTCGACTACTGCACGCACTTCGCGTTCGTGGCGCCCGCCGGTGCGATCTTCCGCTGGGAATTGGAAGCGGGGATCGGGCTCATCGAATACGGCGCGCCGGCCTTCGAGCGCATGCGGCGCGCGCGCCGTTTCGGCGTGACGATTTTGCGCGAGGATTGTCTGCGCGCGACGCGGCCGTCGCAGCGGCTGCGCGAACGCGTCGGCGATGCGCAATGGATCGCCTTGCTCGAAACGGTGGCGCTCGGAAACCGCACGGGCGTGTACGATCCCACGTTCGAGGGAGGCGCGGGCATCTGATCCGGCCTCTCGCCCGGCGCGCCGTGGGTTGCTGGCTGCTGCTCTGCGCGGTCTCGTGCGCTGGAAGTCCGCCGGCTTCGCACGCTCCGCCGCCGCCCGCGTCGCCCACGCCGTTCGTGCCCCGCCCGCTGCCGACGTGGACCGCCGAGCAGCGCGACGACGTCCGCCGCACGGTGGACGGCATCTTCAGCGACGACATCACCACGAGCGGAGGTGCGGGACTCGTCGTGCTCGCAGCCGACGGGTCGCCGCTCTTCGAGCGCCGGGCCACCGTACCAGTCGCACCGGCTTCCACGCTCAAGCTCGTCGTGGCGGCGAGCGCGCTCGACAGGCTTGGGCCGCAACGGCGTTTCGAGACCCGCTTCGTGGCCGCGGCGCCGCCCGACACCGACGGAACCCTGCACGGCAATCTCTGGCTCGTGGGCGGCGGCGACCCGAGCCTGACCTCCGACGACCTGCGGCGTGGTGTCGGGACGCTCGCGCGTTCCGGAATTCGACTCGTCGACGGCACGCTCGCGATCGACGACACGGCGTTTTCGGGCCCCGAACAAAACCCGCGCTGGGACCCCGACGACCTGACCTACGATTACGCGGCGGGAACCAGCGCGATCTCGCTCGATGAGGACACGATCGAGTTCGACGTGACGCCCGACCCCGGCGGCGGCGACGCGCACGTGCGCCCGGTGCCCGAAAACGATTCGATTTCGTTCACCGGCAGCATCGCGACCGTGGGCGCGAACGACGATACGGACGTGACGATCGAGCGGCAGACGCAGTTGCCCTCGTTCGGCTCGGTCGCGAGCGCCGGCTCGAGCGACACCTCGAGCGAGCCGCGCACGGAGTACGCGCTCGACGGACACATCGCCCAAGGCGAGACCCAAAAATACTACAAGCCCGTGCTGGGCATTCCCGGATACGTCGGCGGCGTCGTCACGTACATGCTCGGCGAGCGACGCATCGGCGTAGCGGGCGGATACCGCGCCGAAGCCGCGCCCCCCGACGCGACGCCGCTCTGGGATCACCGTTCGGCTCCCTTGAGCTCGCTCGTGCGCGAGATGCTGGTCGACTCGAACAACCACACCGCCGAGACGCTCCTGCGCGTCCTCGGCGAGGGCAGCGGGCGGCCGGGTACGGACGCCACGGGGATCGCGGTGGAGAAGGCGGAGCTGACGAAGCTCGGCGTGCCGCGCGATGGTTTAGTGCTGTATGACGGTAGCGGCCTCGCCCCGAGCGACCGCATCATGCCGCTGACCTTGGCGAAGCTGATCGCGGCCGTCACGCGCGGGCCGCTCGGCGACACGTTCGTCCGCAGCCTGCCGCTGGTCGGCCTGGAGGGAACGGTCCGCCATCACGACGTGCACGAAGCGCTCGGACGCGCGCGAGCCAAGAGCGGGCACATCGAAAACGTCAACGGACTCGCGGGGACGGTTCAGACCGCACACCACGGACGGGTCGCGTTCGCCTTCATCCTCAACGATCCGCGTGCCGACGCCGATATCGTGTACGAAGAAGAGGACCGGGTGCTCGACCGCCTCGCGCGTTACTGAAGCCGCGCGATCAGTTAACCGTGACGCTAAAGGAGAAGCTGCCCTGGACGCTACCCGCCACGGTCAGCGGCGCGAGCGGCGCGTTCATGGCGTAATTCACCGCCGTACCGGTCGTAAGTGTCGCCGTGGTGGAGGCGGTCGGATTGGTGCAGCAGGTGAACGCGGGCGATCCGGCCACGAGCGTCGTGTTCGTGGGAATCGTGTCGCTGAACGTCGGGCCGACGGTACTGGTCGCGCCCTGTGCGGTCAGTGTGCCCGTGTTGGCGAAGTAGATCGTATAGGTGACCTGGTCGCCCGATTTGACGCCCGCGGTATAGTTGGCCGTTCCGAGCACGCCCGTCGGATTGCCGCTGTCGGGCGGCGGGATCGTCGTCACGCCGCCGGAGACGACCTTGGTGATGCGCTTGTAGAGCGTCACATTGGGCGGTCCGAGCGGGAAGGCGAAGTTCTGAACGGTCGCGTTGCCCGACGAATTCGAGACGATCTGCGTGTACGTCTGTCCGGACGCCGTGTCTTTGGCGGTCAGCGACACGCTGGCCGCTGCCGACTGCGGCGGCAAGTCGTAGCCGTAGCAGCCGTTGACGTCGGTCGTCAAGGTCGTGGCCGTGCCGCCGTTGACGCTGACGCTGACCGTTTCGCCGCTCTTGCCCGCGCCGGACTTCGTCACCTGGCCGTACACGACGCCTTGCGTGGGCGTCGTGTAGGCGCCGGCCCCGGGCAGCTTCCACGAATATTCGATTTCCGACGAGCCGCCCTCGACTTCAAAGTATTCCCACGTCAACCAGTACAGGTTGGTCGCGCAGGCGCTGCCGGACGCAGCAGCGGCGATCGTCGCCGAACCCGTCTTCGAAGTGTAGCTCTGAACGTTCCCGTTCTGGACGAGCGCGGTGCCGGCCGTCAGACCCGTCGCGTTCTGGAAATTGCCGGGCTGTGAATAGCTGAACGCCGTCGACGCGATGTCCATCCAACTGCCGTCGTCGCTGCTGGTTTCGAACGTGAAGGCGCCGGGGGTGACGTTCGACGCCGTTCCGGAATCGACGTAGAACGGCCAGGATTGCACCGCGATGAACTCGTGCACGGCACCGGCCACGGAACCTGCCGCCGCGGCGCAATACGGTGTGTTCGTGTACATGAAGTCGGCCGCCGTCGTGCAGGTCAGCTGCGCCGTACCGTACATTTGGGTCGCCGGCTGGGTCAGGTCCGTCGCGGTGCCGACCGTGCCGTTGAACGTCGAAGTGCTCGAAAGGAACGCCGAGTTGGGCGGGGCCGCGCTGCCGAGCGCCAGCGCCGTTGCGTTGAATACCGACGGTTCGACCGCGTTCGAAAAGTTCGCGAGACCGCCGCCGGCCAGTTGGTACACGTACACCGGCGAGCCCGTCGTTACGAGCTGTGCCACCGCGGGCCGTGCCGTTTGCAGGAACGGCGCCGGCATGACGGCGAGCACGGCAAGAATTCCGCGCTCGATGATACGTCGCGCGAGGGATTGTCTGATGACGGACCTTTCCTGAATGGCGGGCTTCTCGTGAGTTCTCGGCACGCGGGACCTGCCTATATCGTTGCGTCGTCCTCCTGTAAGAGAAACTTTACCGGCAAGGCCTTGCCGCCTGGGCCGGGAGCACACTCGCCGGCTGCCGAACCTCGGCCGGCCATGCATCCCGATGCCGCCACGTTCGAACGCGTCCTGACCCGCGCCATCGGCGCAGCCGACTACGCCGACGCCTTCTACGAGCGGCGCGTCGTCCGTTCGTTTCGCTTCCAGGACGGGCGCGTGCACGATGCCGGCATCAACGTGACCAGCGGCGTCGGCATCCGCGTGATCGCGGGTGACCGCTCGGGCTACGCCTTCAGCGACGATCTCTCGGAGGGCGCGCTCCTGGAGACCGCGCGCGTTGCGGCGCTGATCGCGCACGACGGCGGCGCGCGCACCGCGGCCGTGCATCTGCCGGCGTCACCGCAGCGACGGGCCGCGCTCTACGCAGCGCCCGACGGCCGCACGCGGGCCGAGTCGGCCACGTACGTCGATCTGCTCGCGCGGGCCGACGTTGCGGCGCGCGCCCTCGACCCGCGCGTGCGGGCGGTCAACGCGTTCGTCACGGACGAGCTGCAGGAGGTGACGATCGCCACGAGCGAGGGCCGTTTCGTGCGCGACGTGCGGCCGCTCGTGGCCCTCGGCGTGCAATGTGTGGCGCAGGGAAACGTCCGCGGCACGGGCTTCTACGGCGACGGCCGGCGCGCCGGCATCGACTTCTTCCGGGAACGCACGCCGGAGGAGATCGCGCGTGAGGCGGCCCGCGTCGCCTGCGTCAATTGCGACGCGATCGAAACGCCGGCCGGCGAGATGGAAGTCGTCGTCGGCGCCGGCAGCGGCGGCGTGCTCTTGCACGAAGCCGTCGGGCACGGCCTCGAGGGCGACTTCAATCGGCAGGGGACGTCGCTCTATAGCGGGCGGATCGGCGAGCGCGTCGCGAGCGAGCTCGTGACGATCTACGACGACGGCGATTTGCCGGGCGAGCGCGGCAGCTTGACCGTCGACGACGAAGGCACGCCGGGCCAACACAAGACGCTGGTCGAGAACGGAATCTTGCGCGGCTACATGCACGACCGCCACAGCGCCGCGGCGCTCGGCGCGAGCTCGACGGGCAGCGGCCGGCGTCAATCGTACCGCGTGATGCCGCAACCGCGCATGTGCAACACCTTCATGCCCGACGGCGGCTCGACGTACGAAGAGATCGTCGGCTCGGTCAAACGCGGCATCTTCGCCGCCTCGTTCGCGGGCGGTCAAGTCGAAATAAGTAAGGGCGACTTCGTGTTCATGCTGGCCGAAGGGTATCTGATCGAGGACGGCAAGCTCACGGCGCCGTTGCGGGGAGCCAGTCTCACCGGCAACGGTCCCGAAGTCATGAACCGGGTCACGATGGTCGGCAACGACGGCCGCCTCGCGGGCCGGTATTATACCTGCGGCAAAGGCGGCCAGTACGTGCCGGTGGGCGTCGGCATGCCGACGGTGAAGCTCTCGAGCGTGACCGTGGGAGGGTCAGGCGTTGCTTGAGGATCCGGCTCTCGCGCCGAACGTGGAGCTCGCGCGGGCGGTCGTCGGCTTCGCGCTCGAGAGCGGCGCGGCGGCCGCCGAAGCGACCTTCACGGTATCGGATCGCTTCAGCACCGAAGCACGCGCGGATCGCATCGAGAAGCTGGAACAGTCGATCGCGCGCAGCGTGACCTTGCGCGTCTTTCGCAACGGCGGCAAAGCCTCGTTGACGACGAGCGACCTCGCTCCGGATTCGCTGCGGAGCTTCGCGCGCGAGACCGTCGAGGCGGCGGGGTTCGTTGCGAGCGATCCGCACGCCGGGTTGCCCGATGCGGTGGAAGCTCCCGCCGACGAGCGCGACCTCGAGCTCTACGCGCCCGACGTGCGCGCGCGGGCCGCGGAAGACAAGCTCGCCGACGCGCTCGAACTCGAACGGGTCGCGCGGCACGTCGACTCCCGCATCGTGAACTCGACGGGCTCGCGGGTCGTCGACGAGACGCTCGCGATCGCGCTCGCGAACTCGCTCGGATTCGCCGGCGCGTATCGCGCATCGCAGGCGCAGATCGGGACGGGCCCGATCGCCGAGGCCGGCGGTGCGAAATACTCGGCGCAGTACGGGTCGGCGGCGCGTTCCTACGCGGCTCTGGAACCGGTTGAGCGCGTCGCGATCACCGCGGCCAAACGCGCCGTCGGCGCGATCGGCGCGCGCAAGCCGGCGACGATGCGCTGCCCCGTGATCTTCGATCGCGACGTCGCGTCGCTCGTACTCTCCGATCTCTTCGCTGCCGTGAGCGCGGCCAACGTCGCCGCCGGCAATTCGTTCTTGGCGACGAAGACGGGCGAGCGTATCGGCAGCGAGCTCGCGACGATCGTCGACGACGGGCGTCTCCCGCGCGGGCTCGGCACGTCGCCGTTCGACGCGGAAGGCGTCCCGACGCGGCGCACGGTCGTCTTCGAACGCGGCGTGCTGCGGACGTTTTTGTACGACTCGTACTACGCGCGGCGGCTCGGTGCGGCGACGACCGGCAATGCGTCGGGCGGCTCGATCGGGCCGAACAATTTCTATCTGGAAGCCGGTGCGCGCACGCTCGCCGAGCTGATCGCCGCGACGCCCCGCGGCGTCTTCGTGATCGATACGATCGGTTTTTCGACGGAGTCCGTGACGGGCACGTACAGCCGGGGCGCGCGCGGCTTTCTCATCGAGGGCGGGGAGATCGCGCACGCGATCGACGAGTTCACGATCGCGAACACCCTGCCGGAGATGCTGGCCGGCATCGACGCCGTGGCGAACGACTTGATCTTCGATCAGCCGATCGTCGCCCCGTCGTTTCGCGTCGCGGAAATGACCGTGTCCGGCGCGTGAGGCTGCTGATACGGAGCAACAATTCGGATTTCCTAGAAGGTATGTGAGGCACTCCTAACAAACGACGGCGGATGCTCGTTTCACGCTCGGGAGCCGGTCGGCGCGTGCTTTGCGCGGCCCTGGCGGCAATGCCCCTGCTGCTGCTTTCCGTCCTGTCGTCCCGGCCCAAGCCGGCGCCCGCCATCCCGCTGTTCGCGCACCAGTACGACGTGACGTGCAACAAGTGTCATTCAGTCATCCCTCACCTCAACGCGTTCGGCGCCGCGTTCATGGCCAGCGGTTACCGCATTCCCGGCGTCAAGCCCGGACCGGCCTTACCGTTCTCGGCGAAGGTCAACCTCTTGGACTCCAGCGAGAACCAGGGCGACGGGCCGAACGGCAAGGGCCTGCCCAAAGCGATCGTCGATGAGGTCGAGCTCTTCACCGCCGGTGCGATCGGCAACCGCGCGAGCTATTTCGTCGAACAGTATGCGGTCGACGGAGGCGAGCACGGGCTGACCCGCGACGCGTGGGTGTACGACCGGGTCAATCCGTGGGAAGCGCGAATTCCGGTGTACGTGCAGGCCGGTTCGTTCACGCTGCCCCTACCGGTCGATCCCGAGACGTTTCGCGACTCGTATCAGGACTACACGCCCTACGTGCAGACCGTCGGAAGCAACCCCTTCACGTTTTTCGATCCGAAGATCGGCGCGCGGCTGAGCGTGGGCGATCCGCTCCGCGGCCTCAACGCCCAGCTCTTCGCGGGGCCCGGACACGATCGGCAGAGCGGCCTGCCCTCCACGGGAACCGATTCGATGGCGAGCCTGCAAGATTCGATCGGTCCGCTCACCTTGACGGCGTATCGCTACGACGGCCAGCGCCCGACGCCCGCGGGGCTCGACGGTTTTCGGCGCACGGGGTTCGGCGTGGTCTACGATCAGTGGGGCCGCCTGTCGAGCGAAACCGTTCTCCAGCAAGGCTGGGATTCGACCTGCGGCGTCGCCGCGAACGCCGGTTGCGCCTCGAGCGGCGGCTTCACCCAGCTGCGCTATCAATTCGATCGCAAACTCTACGTCTCGGGGCGCTACGAAGGCACGAACGATCCCACGAACGGGTTCACGCGGGACGGCGTGCTGCTCTTGGGCTACGGTCCCACCGAAAACTCGCGGGTCACCGTCGAGGACGTGATCTCGCATTCCCCCGCGACGAACCACACGTTCAACCTGCAGTTCACGTTGGCCTATTAGATGCCGAAGCTGCAGACGCGTTATTGGTTTAGTGCCTGTGCGTTGGCGCTGGCGCTCGCGTGCGGCGCGCGGGCGACGCCGGCGCTCGCCGATTCCGGGGTGACGCGCGCGATCGATCCCGCGAAGTCGCGGGCCCAATTCTCCATCGCGCACATCTTCGTCGAGTGGGTCACCGGCACGATCCCGATCACGGGCGGGACGGTCGAACTCGCGGCGGGCTCCGCGATTCCCCTCGCCGTCTCCGCCACGCTCGATCCGGCGAAGATCGAAACGGGCGATCGCGACCGCGACGCGGCGCTCGCGGGCCCGGAGTATTTCGACGTCGCGAACTTCCCGCAGTGGACGTTCGCGAGCACGCGAATCGTCGCGACCGGCCCCAGCGCCTTCGCGATGGACGGCTCGCTCACGATCCACGGCGTCGCGCAGCCCGAGCATCTCGACGTGACCGTCGCCGGCACGGCCGTCGCCCCGGTCTATCACGCGACCGGCCATATCGACCGGCATGCCTTCGGCATGAAAGGCGCGCGGCTCGACCCCGTGATCGGCAACACGGCCGACGTCACGCTCGACATCGGCGTACTGCCCGCGCGCTAGGCGCACGGGGGTGCTTTGCCGGGCGGCACGTACGACCTCATACGAGGGGCCTGACGCCGAGGTCAGTTCCGAGGCGGCTCCCGGTGCTCGGGGTCCGTTCCGAGCCGAAACGCGAGGGGGTACGCGCACGGCCCACAAATGACGTTGCATGGCATCACCGGTGATTGGTTATACGCTCATCATGCGTTTGGAGACGCCGACGTCTCCGGGCGCCTTCGGCGCGCTCGCTTCGGCGATCGGCGATGCCGGCGGCATCATCGGCGCCGTGGACATGCGCTCGGCGGGAAAGACGCTGGCGACGCGCGACGTCAGCGTGACGGTGGCGTCCGACGCGGTGGCCAACGCCGTCCGGGCGTCGATCGAGCGACTGGAAGGCGTGCGTCTGGTCAGCGTCTCCGACGCGACGTTCCTGGCGCATCTCGGGGGCAAGATCACGGTCGAACCGAAGATCCCGGTCAAGACGCGCAGCGATCTGTCCACGGTCTACACGCCGGGCGTCGCGCGCATCTCGCTCGCCATCGCGAACGACCCCAATAAGGCATTCCAGCTAACGATCAAACGCAACTCCGTCGCGGTCGTCACCGACGGTACGGCGGTGCTGGGTCTGGGCGACATCGGGCCGCTGGCCGCGGCGCCGGTCATGGAGGGCAAGTGCATGCTCTTCAAACAGTTCGCGGACATCGACGCGTATCCGATCTGCCTCGATACGAAGGACGTCGACGAGATCGTGGAGACCGTCGTGCGGATCGCGCCGATCTTCGGCGGCATCAATCTCGAGGATATCTCCGCGCCGCGCTGCTTCGAAATCGAACGCCGCTTGCAGGATCGCTTGAACATCCCGGTGATGCACGACGACCAGCACGGCACCGCGGTCGTCATCTTGGCATCGCTGATCAATGCGGCCGTGGTCGTCAACAAACGGATGGAAGATCTGATCGTGGTCGTGGCGGGCAGCGGCGCGGCCGGCACCGCGACGATGAAGATGCTGCTGGCCGCGGGCGTCCGCGACGTCATACCCGTGGACCGCGCGGGCGCCCTCAATCGCAGCGAACACTACGATAACTCTCACTGGGAGTGGCTGGCCGAGCATACGAACCGCGAGAACCGCCGCGGCACGCTCTCCGACGTCCTCAAGGGTGCCGACGTCTTCATCGGCGTCTCCGCGCCGAACATCCTCCGGCCCGAAGACCTGCAGAAAATGGCCCGCGACCCGATCGTGTTCGCGATGGCCAACCCGACGCCCGAGATCATGCCCGACCTCGCGGCTCCCTACGTCGCGGTGATGGCGACGGGTCGCAGTGACTACCCCAACCAAGTCAATAACTTATTGGCATTCCCCGGCATCTTCCGCGGGGCTCTCGACGCGCGCGCCGAACGGATCACGGAGAATATGAAACTAGCGGCCGCGCGGGCGATCGCGGCTATCATCACCGATGCCGAGCGAGGGCCCGAGTATGTGGTTCCGAGCGTGTTCGACACCCGCGTCGTCGATGCGGTGGCGCGAGTCGTCGCGGCGGCTGCGGCCGAGGACGGCGTCGCGCGCCGCCAGTTGCTGGTCTCCGAAGGCGAAGATCTCGCGACGAGCGTCTAAGTGCGACGTGACGGAACGCTAGGGTAGGACGTGGCCACCCAAGAGATTCGCGCGCGAATCCTCATCATCGAAGACGACGCGGACATCGCCGCCTTCGAGGAGACGATGCTGACGCGCGCCGGGTATTCGACGAAGATCGCCAATACCGGTAAGGACGGTCTCGCGCAGGTCGTGGCCTTCCGGCCCGACGTGGTCTTGCTCGATATCGGCTTGCCGGATATGTCGGGCCTCGACGTGTGCACCGCCATCGCGGAAACCGCCGACGCCTACATCCTGATGGTCAGCGGACACTCGAGCGAGGACGTGAAGCTGACGGGCCTCGGCCTCGGGGCCGACGACTTCATCAGCAAACCGTTTTCCGGCAACGAGCTCGTGGCTCGCATCGGGTCGTTCCTGCGCCGCCGCGAACGGTCGCGGCTGCGCGACAACGACGGCCGCTTGCAGCTCGGCGACGCCGCGCTCGTGCGCGATCTGCACACCCTCGAGAAGAACGGGAAGTCCGTCAGCCTCACGGCGCTCGAGTTCCGGCTGCTGTGGTTCTTGGGCGAAGCCGAGGGCCGGCTCCTGACGCGCGCGCAAATTCTCGAACGCGTCTGGAACGACGTTTCGGGCGTGCCGACGCGTGTGGTCGACGTGCACGTCGCGGCGCTTCGCAAGAAGCTCGCCGAAGTCGGCGCGGCGCCGCAGATTTCGTCGGTACGGGGCATCGGATACCGCCTAGACACCCCGTGAAGGGTGCGGCGCCGGCCGCCGCGCTCGGCGGAATCGTCCTGGAGGCGCGCGACCGGCGTCCGCTGTACGTGCAGCTGGCCGACGAACTGGCGGCCCGCATCGAACGCGGCGACCTCGCTGAAGGTGACCGGTTGCCGGGAATGCGCGACCTCGCCGCGCAACTGGGCATCGGCCTCGTCACGGTATCGCAAGCCTACGATTCGCTGGTGACGCGCGGCCGGGCCGTGGCACGCGTCGGCAAGGGCACGTACGTCTCGCCGGCCCCCGCGCCGAGCGAACCCTTCGCGCGCCGCTGGGAACCCGATATCGGCGGCTTCTCGCGGGCGCGCATGGAAGGCGTGCTCGATCGTTTGGCTCGCGCGAACGCTCCCGGCGCGATCTCGCTCGCCACCGGCCATCCTGCACCCGAGACCTTTCCGCTGGCGGAGTTCGGTCGCTGCGTCAGCCGCACGCTCGCCGAGGATCCACCCGAGACGATGCAATATGCCTCGGGCAACGGCGATGCGGACCTGCGCGGGTCACTGGCGGCCGCTCTCCGCGCGCGCGGCGTGGCGTCCGCGCAGGGCGACGACCTCGTGATCTGTTCGGGGGCGCAGCAGGCCGCGGACATCGTGGCCGCCACGTTATTGGAAAACCGCGCCGTCGTCGCGGCGGAGTCGCCGTCGTACGCGCCGACGCTCGGCGTGTTCGACGCGCGCGGCGCCACGTACGTAGAGGTCGCGGCGGACGGCGGCGGCATCCGCGTCGACGACCTCGAACGCGTTTTCGCGGAATACCGGCCGCGGCTATTCTACGTGAACCCGTTCGCGCAGAATCCGACCGGCGCCGTGCTTTCCGAGCGGCGCGCGAAGGCCGTGGTCGCACTCGCGCGCCGCTACGACGTGGTCGTGCTCGAAGATCAGACGGGCTGGGTGTTCACCTACGACGGCGACGCGCCCGCGCCGCTGGCCGCGCACGATACGGACGGCCGCGTGATCCTGATCGAAAGCCTCTCGAAATCGATCTTTCCGGCGTTGCGCGTCGGCTACGTCTTCGCGCGGCCGTCGTTGCGCGTTCCGCTGGAATCTGCGAAGATGCGCGCGGACTCGTTCACCTCGACGCTCTCGCAGCGCGCTCTCTGGCGTTTCATGAATTCTCCCGCGTATCCCAAACATCTCCGCGCGGCGCGGGCGCTCTACCGAGCGCGCCGCGACGCGTTCGTCGACGCGCTGCAGGCCGCGCTCCCGTGGGCCGACGTGCCGCCGCCGGCGGCGGGTACGACGCTGTGGCTGCGGCTCCCGCCGCGCCTGTCGACGCAAGCCGCGTTCGACGCGTGTGCGCGCGAGGGCGTGCTCGCGATGCCGGCCGATCCGTGGTACCCCACGCGCAGCGGTCCCGCCGCGCTACGCCTGGGGTTCGGCGACCTCGACGACTCCACGGCGCGCGAAGCCGTGGCTCGTTTGGCTCGCGCGCTCGCTCGTATCTGAGCTCGGCGGATCACGGCCTTCGTCATTACTCGTCAATTTCAATAGAATTGGCTATTTTAGCCTGAGACGAAGGTTTCAAAGTACGGCGGATCGGCCAACCAGTCACTTGACCCGTGTGCCGGAAAAATCGTTAAATCTGAAAGATCGGTAATTAGTCTCTCACACCTTCTTCCGGCGCGCCGCGCGAACGCCGTTCGAAGAAAGTTAGGGGAGCGAGAAGCGTTCGGCACCGTGACGAGGTCAGGGTGAATTTCGCCTATTCCCGGAGGTGATCGTTTTCATGAAAGCGTTTGCGAAACTCAGGCTCGTCGCTGCCGGCCTCGCAACTGCGGTGGTCGTGGCCTCGTTTGCCGATGCGGCGAGCGCCGCGACTGCCGGCCGGGTAAAGCGAAGCCCTCACGGGTTGACTGCCGATCGCGTCGCGGTGACGTTGCGTTTTCTCAAACCGAATAATTCGGTCGACTATCGTTACTCCGTCTTGCCCGGTACTAAATATGCGGTCGGCGTAGTCGCCGAGGCGTACAATGCGGAGAATCAGCTCATCGTCGGGCCGCTCCAAAACCCGTTGAACCTTGCGTTCTTGGGATCGGCTTTGACCGTCGCGCCGTCGACGATGACCTTCGGCGTCAGCCGTCTACTCATCGAGTACGACGGTACGACGGATCCCTCGACCTGGGGCATGCTCGAAGAGCGCGGCGGCTCGACGCCGGTTCCCTACGACGTGCTGACGACGGGCCTCGCGGGCTGCACCGCGCCGTTTCCAACACAGGGCGCGAACACGGAAGGCTGCTTGACCGTCGCGCCGCTCATCATCACGCCCGGCGGTATGCTCGGACCCAATCTGAACGCGCCGCTGGACGTTGCGGGCCAATTCGGCGGAGCCGCGCTCTCCGTCGCGGAGGGTCAAGACCTCCCGATCAGCCTGTTCGAGGCGCGAACGGGCAGCGCGTACGAACCGGAAGTCGCCGACACGATCTTTTCGTTTTCGAATGCATCGTTGTACGGCCACGGCGAGTGCACGCCGCAATTCGGTCCGCCGTCCGCCGCGGGGGCCTGGAAGTACTGGATCCTCCACGGCTACTTCTTTGCGTCGCCGGCGATTTGGTATTGGAACTCGAACACCACAAATTGCGCCGGCTATTATCCGCCGAGCGGTTTGAGCTTGTCGCTCGACATCGGCCCGAACGGTGGCGCCTTACCGTACGGGGCGAACATTCACGGCGACTCGACCTTCGGCCGCCCGTTCTTGAAAGCGGCGCTCATCCTGACCGATAGCCGCGTCTATCGCGTGATGTTGGTGACGGTTACCAAGTAGTCTCACCTCCGTGGCCGCCGCCGGGCGAAGCGGCGCGCTGCACGCAAGCGGCCGAGAGGAGGGCCGCGCCACGCGCCCGTAAGCGAACCGGTGGTCTTTCTCGTCCCAGGTTTGGAGATTCGGATGTCCCGGTTGCCCCGTTCGCTCGCACTGACCGCGTCGCTCGCCCTGGCCGTTCTTCCGTCGGCTGCATCGAGCGCACTGTCACCCGGGGGCCAAGTTCCGGTTCCGGTCGTCTTCCAAGCGCCGTCGGGTGACGATCCAGCGGGCCAGATTTCGCTCTCCGATCCCTTTGGACAGATCTTGCCTTCCGGTCGGTTCCTGCACCCGACCGGGCGCAGCGTCGTCGTCGGCATGAACGCGCTGGGCGTCGCGTTGACGCCGGACGGCCGGTTCGCGATCGTCTCCAACGACGACGAGCGCCAAGGCAAGACCGTCAGCGCGCTCGACGGCGTCACGACGGGCGGCTATTCGCTCGCGGTCGTCGACACGCGGACGATGACGGTCGTCTCGCGTTACAAGGATCCGGCGGCCACCTTCTTCGTCGGCGTGGCGGCGGTGCGCGATCCGCTCGATCCCAGCCGCGTCCTCGTGCTCGCGGGCGGCGGGGCCTCCAACGCCGTGTACGCTTTCGATCTCGACGCGGCCGGGACGCTCGTGCCCGATGCGGTGCGCCCGAAGATCGACGTTCCCGGTCCGACCGACGACCGCTACGCGAACAAGGGGCACTCGTTTCCATCGACGATCGTGCCGGCGGCGGGCGGCGCGTATGCCTACGTGGTCGACAATCTCGGCAACGACGTCGCGCAGATCGACACGGCCACCCGGGCGCTGACCGGTGCGCCGGTCCCGGTGGGGTTCTTCCCGCTCGGCGCGGCGCCGTGGCGCGACGGCATCCTGGTCGCCAACGAAGGCCTCATGGCGTACGGGAAGCTCGGCGCGAGCGTGGCCGCGCCGCCGTTCGCGAACGCCCCGCCGGACCTCCAGCGGGCTTCCTCGCTCTCGGTGTTGACCGCCGGCCCCGCCGGCCAACTCGCCGCGTCCGCGACCGAACCCGCCGTGCCGCTCGACCGGACGCCCGACGGCGTGCACGAAGTCGGCGGCGCGCACCCCGCGGCGGTGGTCGCGATGCGGAACCGGCCCTATGCGTTCGTCGCGATGAGCAACGTGGACCGGGTGGCGACCGTCTCGCTCGGCGCCGAACCGCGCGCGGAAGGCGGCACGGAGCTGCGGCTCTACGATCGCGGACCGTACGGCACGCAGCCCGACGCGCTGGCGCTGAGCCCCACCGGCAAACGGCTCTACGTCGCCCTCGCGGGCATCGACGCGATCGCGGTGCTCGATACGAGCGACCCGTTGCATCCGCATCGGCTTGGCTTGATTCCGACCGGCTGGTATCCGAGCGCGCTCGCGCTCTCGCCGGACGGGCGCTTTCTGTACGTTGCCAACGCGAAGGGCTTCGGCGAGGATCGCGGGTTCACGGGCGATCAGGCCGGCTACGTCGATAGTAAAGGACGAGTCGAATCCGTCGCGGCCGACAGTAACGCGATCTGGTCGACGCTCGAGAAGATCGACTTGTTGCGCGTCGACGTGCGGCACACGACCTCGCTCGCGCTCTCGTACTTGCGCGCCGTCAAACCGGCGGCCCCGGACGCGATCGTCCCGCAGCGTTTTTCCAGCGACGGCAGCACGCGCATCAAACACGTCGTCGTGCTGCTCGAGGAGAACAAGACCTACGATTCGATGCTCGGCGATCTCACCGACGCGGCCGGTGCGCCGTACGGCCCCGGGCGGCCGGATTACGTCGCTTTCGATCAAAGCGTCACGCCGAATCTGCACGCACTCGCGCGCACGTACGCGCTCGCCGGCAATTTCTACGCCGACGCCGAGGAGTCCGACGCGGGTCACCAGTTCTTCGGCGCCGGCATCGCGAGCGTGTTCACCGAGAAAACGTTGCTCGTTAAGGAAGGCCGCCGTCCGCTGGTCAACAAGAACGAGGATCCCGAGGACTATCCGCGCGCCGGATACATCTTCAACTCGCTCGCCGACCGCGGTCTCGGCTATCGCGATTACGGCGATTTCGTGCGGGTATCCGGGTACGACGAAGGCAAGGCGGTCGACCCGAAAACCGACGATCCGAACTTCCTGGGGCCCGAGGAGACGACCGCACCCACGAAGGGCTTGGGCGGCCGTTATTCGCTGGACGTGCCCGCGCCCGCGGCGCTCGCCGGCCACGTCGATCTGAACTACCCGGGCTGGAATCTGCGCATCCGCGACGTGCGCCGCGCGGCCGAATTCGTGCGCGACTTCGATCCGCTCGTCAAGGCCGACCAGATGCCGGCTTTCACCTACGTGTGGCTGCCGGCGGATCACGGCGGCGCGGGCAAAGACATCCCGCCGCTGCCCGAGGAAGTCGCCGACGGCGATCGCGCCCTGGGCCGCATCGTCGACTACCTCACGCACATCCCGCAGTGGAGTTCGACCGCGATCTTCATCTTGCCCGACGACGCGCAGTCGACGCGCGACCACGTCAGCGAGCACCGGTCGTACGCGGTCGTCGTCTCGCCGTACGCGAAGCGTCACTTCATCGGCGCGCGGCACCTCTCGACGGTGAGCGTGCTGAAGACGGAAGAAGAGATTCTGGGCCTGCCCGCGCTCTCGCTCGGCGACGCGCTGGCCACGGACATGGCGGACTACTTTACGCCGGTGCCGGCCTTCGAGCCCTACGAGCACGTCGATGCGGCCACGCAAGTGGGCAGCGTCGAGGGCAACCGCATCGCAGCGCTGCTCGAAGCGACCGATCTGAGCGGTCCCGATCAGGACTCCGCCCGCAGCGCGCGCCTGATCGGCCTCGCGCGCGATGCCGACCGGCTGGCCGCCGAGCGCGGCCGTTTCGCGCCCGAAGACTACGCGCGCCGTCAGGCCGCCTTGCTGGCCGCAGCCGAGGCCGTCACCCGGCCCTGAGCGAAGCTTGGTTCCGTGACCACCGTTTCGTCGACTCTTGAAGCGCCGTTCGTTCGCGCCGACTCCGGGGCGTTGCGCGCCGTGTACGTCGTGGCGCCGACCGGGGCGCTGGCGGGCGTCGCCCCAACGCACGGCGAGTCCCACGCCATCGCGGACCGAGCGCTCGGTCAGCACGCGCTCTTCGTGAGCCGCTTGAAGGCCTTCGGCGTCAAGGTCGTCGGCGTCGAAGCGCCCGAGGAGTCGCCGCTCGCGTCGCTCGCCGCCGACTGCGCGGTGATCTTCGAGGACGGCGCGTTTCTGATGCGTCCGAGCGATCTGAGTCGACGGGGCGCGGTGCGCCAGGTCGAGGCCGAGTTACTGAAGGCGGGCGTGCCGGTCGTGGGCCGCATCGAGGCGCCGGGCCTCCTCGACGGAGGCGACGTGTTGCTCGGCGCGGGCAAGATCTTTCTCGGCGTCCCGACCCGCCGCCAAGCCGAAACGGGCATTCCCGGCTTCGCGCACGGCAATGCGCTCGGCCGCGAACAACTGGCCGCCTACGCGCGCACCAAGGGTCTGACCGTGGTGGAAGTGCCGATGGCCGCGGAAGTGCGGCGCCTGCGGTCCGTCGCGGCGTTCGTGGATAGCGAAACCGTGCTCTTCGCGGCCGGCCTCCTCGATGCGGCGGCCTTCGCGGGCTTGCAATCGATCGTCGCGCCGCGCGGCGAGGACTACGGAGCAGGCGTGCTGGCCCTCGGTCCGCGCCGCGTGCTCGCGAATTTGCGCTTCCGCGAAACGATTCCGCTTCTACGCAAATCGAAGATATTCGTGGACGCCATCGATTTGTGGGAATTCGGAAAGGTCGGCGCGACGCCGGCGACCTTGACCCTCGCGCTCAAGCGCGACTGACGCCTTGCGGTTAGCCGTCTTTTCCGATATCCACGGAAACATCCGGGGCCTCGACGCCTGTCTCGACGATCTGCGGCTCCAGGGCGGCGCCGATACGATCGTCGGCGCCGGCGACTTCTGCATGGATGGTCCCAAGCCGCTGCAGGTCGTGGAACGCCTCGGCGAACTCGGCGCGCTGTGCGTGCGCGGCAACACCGACCGCTACATCGCGGGCGGTCCGGAGTCGAGCGGCGATGCCGAAGAAGCGGAGCAGATCGCCTGGCAGCGCGAAGCGCTCGGCGCCCGGGCCGTGGAATGGCTCGGGGCGTTGCCCTTCGCGCTGCAATTCGGCGACGACCGCAACGGCCTGCTCGTCGTGCACGCCAACCCGAAGACCGACGACGAGCACATCTGGCCCGATGCCGATGACGCGTTTCTGGAACGGATCACCGAGGGCGTGCCGGAACGCACGATCGCGTTCGGACATCTTCATCTGCCGTACGCGCGCGTGTGGCGCGACCGGCTGTTCGTCAACGTCGCGTCGGCAGGTCTGCCCAAGGACGGCGACGCGCGCGCGGGCTATGCGATCCTCACCCAGCGCGGCGACGGTTGGCAGGTCAAGCACCGGCGCGTCGAGTTCGACGTGGAGAAGGTCGCGCGCGATATCGAAAAGAGCGGCATGCCGGGCGCCAAGAAGCGCGTCAACGTCTTGCGGCGCCACCGTTACAAGCAACTCGATGAACGTATCCCGTAACGCCTCCGTGCCGGCCTTGCGCGTCGCTAATCTGCGCAAACGGTACGGAAGTTTCACCGCGGTCGACGGCATCTCGCTGGAAGTCGAGCAAGGCGATTTCTTCGGTTTCCTCGGGCCCAACGGCGCGGGTAAGACGACCACGATCAACGCGATCGTGGGCCTCGCGACGTTGACCTCCGGCTCGATCGAGATCTTCGGACACGATAGCGTGCGCGATTGGCGCGAAGCGCGGCGCTGCGTGGGGCTCGCGCCGCAGGAATACAATTTCGACCGCTATCTTTCGATTCGCGACGTGCTGATCTACCAGGCCGGGTACTACGGCTTGCGCGGGCCCGCCGTGCGCGCCCGGGCGGACCAATTGCTCGAACGTTTCGGCTTGACGTCGAAATCCAAAGAGACGTTCATGCGGCTCTCGGGCGGGATGAAGCGGCGGCTGTCGCTCGCGCGCGCGCTGATCCACGAGCCGCGGCTCCTGATTCTCGACGAGCCGACGGCCGGCGTCGACGTGGAGCTGCGCATCGAGCTCTGGGCGCTCTTACGCGAGCTCAATGCGGCCGGCACGACGATCATCCTCACGACGCACTATCTCGAAGAAGCCGAAGCGCTCTGCCGCAACATCGCGATCATCGAGAGCGGCCGGATCGCCGCGATGGAGTCGACGGCGAAGCTCTTGGCGCGGCGCGGCCAGACGACGCTCAGCGTGACCGTGGAACGGCCGATCGGCACGTTGCCGCCGGCGCTCGCGGCGCTGGGCGCGCACTTCGAGGCCGGCGGCCGTTCGTTGCATTTCGAGAACGTGGCGCCCGCGCACGTCGCGCGCACGCTCTCCGAACTCGAAGCGCAGGGCTACTCGATCGAGAACGTCGATTTCCACCGCTCGAGCCTGCAAGACGTGTTCTTGGATTTGGTCAAGCGCTGATGGACGTTTGGGGATTTCGCAATCCGGTCGGCCTCGCGACGTTGATCAAGCGCGAGCTGGTGCGAACCTATAAGGTCATCAATCAGGTCGTGTGGCCGCCCGTGATCACGACGATCCTCTACGTGCTCGTCTTCGGGCTCGGCCTCGGGAGCCGCGTGCAGAACGTGCAGGGCGTCTCGTACGCCGCGTATCTGATTCCCGGGTTGATCATGCTGCAGGTGATCGATCAGACCTACGGCGAGTCGTCGAGCTCGGTGTTTCAAGGCCGCTTCATGTCGTCGATCCAGGAACTGCTGGTGTCGCCGTTATCGGCGGCCGAGATCGTCACGGGCTTCATCCTCGCGGCGGTGCTGCGGGCGCTCGCGATCGCGCTGCTGATCTTGGCGGTCGGCTTCGTGATGGTGCACACGCTCCCGCAGAACTGGTTCCTGTATTTCGGGATGACGGTGCTCGTTTCGGCGCTCTTCGGCGGCATCGGCATCATCTTCGGCTTGCTGGCCGAGAAGTTCGATCACATCGCCGTCTTCACGACCTTCGTGATCACGCCGCTCGTATTCGTGGGCGGCGTATTCACCTCGATGCAGTTCTTGCCGCCGCTCGTGCGGCGCCTATCGCTGTTCAACCCGATGTTCTACATGATCGACGCCTTCCGGTACGCCTTCACGGGTCGCAGCGACGTGCCGCTCGGGCTCTCGGTCGGCATCGTCGCGGTGCTGGCCGCGCTCGCCGTGGGAACGGCGCTCCGGATGACGGCCGTGGGTTACAAGCTACGGGTCTGAGCGCGAGCGCCAGCTCTCGCGCGCTGCTTGGCTGGTACGCTTGTGTGGCGCGGCGAACGGACGACGGATGAAGCGACTCGTTATCGCATCCGCGGTCGCCGCAGCCCTCGCGGCCCCCACCGCCTCATCCGCCGCGCTCGATGCGCTCACGGGCCCGCAACTTGGCGCCGCGGCGCCCGCCTTCGATCTCAAGACGCTCGACGGCCAGAGCGTGAGCTTGGATTCGTTCAAGGGCAAGACGCTGGTCATCAACGTGTGGGCCACGTGGTGCCCGCCGTGCCGTCAGGAGATGCCCGATCTGATCGCGAGCGCACCCAAGCTCGCGAAGCAGAACGTCGCGTTCCTGGGCGTCGACACGACGGAGGACGCGCCGGTCGTGCGCGCCTACGCGTCGTCGAAGGGCGTACCGTATCCGCTCGCCATCGATAGCGACAAGTCGTTTGGGAAGAGCTACGACGTCCAGTATTTTCCGACGACGTTCGTGATCGACCCCCAGGGGATTCTGCGGGACCGCTACATCGACGTGATCGCGCCGCAGCAACTGAACGCGCTCGTCGCCGCGGCGAAGGAAGGGCATACGGCCGAGATCGCCTCGCCGCTGCAGCAGAAGATCGACGGTATCCTCACCGATCCGAGCATCACCTACACGGGCGACGCCGCGTCGGTCGAGCAGAACGCGAAGAAGGCCGACGACGCGATCTCCGCCGCCGAGAAGGCGCTCGACGACAGCGACGCTTCGAAGGGCAACTCGACGGACTTGCTGCGCACGCGCGCCGAGGAGGCCACGTTACGGGACGCCGCGATCGCCGCGCTCGTGAACGTGGGCACGTCGGTTCACGATAAGTCTCTGCTGCCACGTCTGCACGGCGACGCCGCGCGCGACCGCGAACAGTGGCAGGACGCGCTCGATGCCTACAAGGCCGCGCTGGCGCTCGATCCCAAGAACGAGGACACGCTCTCGGGCATCGCGCTCTCGGCGTCGCGGTTGGGCGATTACGATGCCGCGGTCGATGCCGACACGAAGCTGGTCGCGCTCGAACCCACGGATCCGAGCCCGCTCGTCGACCTCGCGCTCGCGCAAGCCAAGGCGGGCCGCAACGACGATTCGTACGCGACGTTCGACAAGGCGATCGCGCTCGCGAAGCAACAGCTCGATGCGAATCCCACGAAGGCCTCCGCGCTCCGGACGCTCGCGTGGGCCAACCTCTATGCCGGGCGCACGTACGCCAAGAACGGCGACGCGAAGGAGGCGCGCGCGCACTTCGACGCGACGCTCGCGCTCGCCGAGAAGTTGCCCCCGACGGATTCGCGCCACGACATGTACCTGGAAGAGGCCCAGGAAGCGACGGTGGCGCTCGGTTTGAGCGCGCCCGCCGGCGACGGGCCGGCGGTGTCGCTAGCGCCCTGGACCGGTGCCGAACTGCCCGGTAGCGTGCCCAACACGATCAAGTATCGGCTGATCGTGGCCGGCGTGGCGGGCCACAACGTGAACCTGACGACGGCCGACGTGCCCAAGGGCTGGGTCGCGTCGTTCTGCACGGACAAGATCTGCGCGCCGTTCAAGGTCAGCGTCGCGATCCCGGATTCCGGCGTGAAGGTGGTGGAGTTCCAGCTGGTGCCGCCCCAGGCCAAATCCGCTGCACCGCGGGTTCGCGTGATCGGCAACGACGGCGGCCACGAGTCGACCGCCACGACCTGAACTAGCCCGCGCGCTTGCCCGGCCGCGCAGGGATTGGCGTTTTCACCTATGTACGTTTGACCACAGATGAGCGAACTCGAATCTTCGCCGCTCCGCGTCGCCGTCGTCGGCGCCGGGCCGGCCGGCCTGTTTCTCGTGGATGCGCTGCTCAAAGCCAAAGAGCCGGCGGTCAGCATCGACGTCATCGAACGGCTGCCGACGCCGTATGGCCTCGTGCGTTACGGCGTGGCGCCCGACCACGCGAAGATCAAGTCCGTCATCACGACCTTTCATCGTACGCTCGAAGATCCGCGCGTGCGCTTTCTCGGTAACGTGAACTTCGGCACCGACCTGACCGTCGAGGACGTGAAGCGCCACTACGACGCCGTCGTGTACAGCGTCGGCGCGCCGCACGACCGGCGCCTCGGCATTCCCGGTGAGGATCTGCCCGGCAGCCTCTCCGCGACGGAGTTCGTGGCGTGGTATAGCGGACATCCGGACCACATCGAGATCATGCATCTTCGTCCCGACGCGGAGTCGGTCGCGGTCGTCGGCGTGGGGAACGTCGCGGTCGACGTCGCGCGCATTCTCGCCAAGCACGTCGACGAGTTGCGGACGACCGACATCCCGCATCCGGTGCTGGAGCGGCTGGCCGCGAGCAAGATCAAGGACATCTACATCTTCGGCCGGCGCGGCCCCGCGCAGGCGAAGTTCACGACCAAAGAATTACGCGAGCTCGGCGAACTCGATAACGCCGACATCATCGTCGATCCCAAGGAGATCGAGCTCGATGCCGCTAGCGCCGCCGAGGTCGCGGGTAATCAGACGCTGCAGCGCAACGTGGACATCCTGCGCGGGTTCGCGGCCAAGGTCCCCGAGGGAAAGCCCCGCCGGCTGCACCTGCGCTTCCTGGCATCGCCGGTCGAGATCGCCGGCAACGACGCCGTCGAGGAACTCGTGGTCGAACGCAATCGGCTCGACGAGCTCGGGAACGCGAACGGCACGGGCGAACTCGAACGCATCCCGATGCAGATGGTGTTTCGCGCGGTCGGCTATCGGGGCCGCGCGCTTCCCGGCGTACCGTTCGATTCCCGAGCGCACGTGATCCCGAACGCCAAGGGCCGCGTGCTCGGCGACGACGGCGAACCGCTCGCGGGACAGTACACGACGGGCTGGATCAAGCGCGGTCCCTCGGGCGTCATCGGAACCAATAAGGCGTGCGCGATGGAAACGGCGCGCGAGCTGTTGGCGGACGCGCCGACGCTCCCGCGCGCTGCCGAATCCGATCCCGGCGCGGTGGACCGGCTCTTGGAGTCGCGGGGCGTGCGCGTGGCCCGCTGGCACGATTGGCTCGCGATCGACGACCACGAGAAGGCCCTCGGTGCCGCGGGCGGCCGCGAACGCACGAAGGTCACGAACTTCGCGGAAGTGTTAGCGGAATTGGGCGCCCGCGCCTGAGTCCGAGCCGCGGACCGGCCGCCGCGAGCTGCAACCCTCACTTTCAGTGAGGTCACTACGGTCGGGGCACAGTTTTTCTATCTTGGACCCGGCCGCCCGCCGTGGTATCACCTATCGGTCGGTACGAGGCGGAGGTCGTGAGCGGTATGGAGATCGGCGGCGCATCAGCGAGTCGAACGGAATCGTTCGGCGCGGCTCTCCAGGCGACCGTGCGCGACCTCTATCGGATCGGCGCGAACGCCGATCCGGTCCCGGCTGGCCGCCGCAGCCGGGACTCTCATCGTGCGCACGCTGATCCGGCCGACCGTACCCAATCACTTCCGCTAGGAGACCCACGCCGAAATGCACGCCGTTCTATTCCTCGATCTCCAAGAAGAGATCGTCAAGAATTCCCGCACGATCAGTCTCCAGCGGCTGACCGCCACCGCCACGTCGCTCGCGAAGCTCGCCGCGCTGCACCAGCTGCCGGCGATCGCTTCCAGCGTGCCGCCCGGCGGCGCGTACCTTCCCTCGTTGATTCAGACGCTGCCGTCGCTCGCGCCCCGCGATCGCCATCAGACGACCGCGGCGTCGGATGAAGGGCTCCTGGCGTTCTTGCGCGACGCGAAGCCGGAAGCCGTCGTGATTTCGGGCGTCGCGAGCGAAATCGTCGTGCAGCGTACCACCCTCGATCTGCTGAAAGCCGGATTCGCCGTGCAGCTCGCGGTCGACGCGATCGGCGGTATCGACGCGCGCACCGAAGATGCCGCCTTCAGCCGGATGCTCGCGGCCGGAGCGGTGAAGACTTCCGTGATCGCGCTCGCCGCCGAGTTAGCCGGCGACTTCACCTCCGCGACCGGCGGCGCAACCCTCGGCATCGCGTACGAAGCGATCGGGGCTGCTGCGCTCTGAGCGCCTTCGCCGCGCGCGGCTCCCCGACGCTGCACGGCGCACCGGCCGATCCGGCGGCGGCCGAAATCGGGCTCCGAGGCGAGGCGGATGTGCCCGGGAGGAACCGCTTTCGCTAACGCAGGGCCCGCAACTTCCGACGAACGCCGCGTCTGGGAGAACGCGGTCGCGGTACTGATCGCCGAGCATGGTGCCCTCGTCACGGCTCGTGCGACGGTTACGTCCGATTCATCGGCCCGCAGCAACCTGTTTCTCGGAGCGGTGAGCAGTTCGCTCGTGGCCTTGGCGTTCGTTGCCCAGGCCGATCACCTCGGCCGGGCTGTCCAAGCGTTCGCTTTCGCCCTGCTTCCGGCACTCCTATACCTGGGGCTGTTGACCTTCGTCCGCACGTTGGAGGACGCCGGGAAGGATGCGCTCTACGGGCGCGCGATCAACCGCGTACGGCGTTATTATGTCGACCTCTATCCGCACGCCGTGCCGTACTTCACGTTCTCGACCGACGCTGAGGGCGCGCTCGAACTCACGAGCAGCGGGGGCCTTGCCTGGGAGCGGCGCCTCACGGCGCAGACGTCGGTGAGTGCGATAAACGCGACGGTCGGCGGCGTTCTGGCCGGTCTCGCGGCAAGTCTGCTGGTGAACGTCCCCTTTCCGCAAGCCGTTCTCTTGGGGGCCATCGCCGCAGCGGCCGTTCTCGCCTCGAGCGCCTGGTACGAGTCCCGTTACTGGGCGTCGTTCGAACGACGCATCGCCGAGCGCTATTCGAACCGCACGATCGGCGGGAGCTGATCCGGAGAACCGCACGTTGCGACCGAGGACGTCGCACGTCGCTTCACTCGTCCCTCCAACCGACGTTATTCGGGAGGCGAGCGATTGACGATTTTGCGTTCGATCGTAGCGACTCTGATGATCTCCCACGCAACGCTCTCCGCACTCGGGCAAGGCCGCTCGCCCCGCGACCTTCGACCGGGCGTCCATCGTCGTCGCATTCTACCGTTCGTCCCTCTGGGCCGCGACGCTCAAAGCGAAGCTCGCAGAATTGGACTCCGCCAAGGCTGCGAACGACCGTGCGAAGATCGATGAATTGAATGCTGGGGCGCACAAGCGCAAGAGCTCGCGGGAAAGCAACTCGCCGGAAACGCGCGATTACGAATATCATGGACGCGCTCAAACCCGCGTTCGCGGACATCGAGGCGTCGCTCGGGGCGCCCGGCGTCGTGCCGGCACCCGGCGGCAATCGGCCGGCCGCGCTCGACCTGACGGGCAAGTTGCTGGAATGGCTCAAAGCAGACGGCGAGACGCGAGCGTTGATCCGCACGTTGCCGCAGAGCTAACCGTCGGAGGCAATCTTGCGGCCGGGCTGCGGAGCTGCGTTCGAGAGCACAGTTGACGACGCATGCCAGGACCATCGGCGAAGCCTGAGCGAAGGCTTGGTGATCCGCACCGGCGAGCCTTCGATTTGGAGCAAGAATGGGGCGTCTGCTGTTTTTCCGGCTCATCACATGTGCCGTTTCCGTCGCTTCGCTGCGCGTTGAGGGGACCGCTGCGGCGGTAACCTGGACACCCGTTGGCCCGGTCGAAAGCGACGACTCCGGAAAGCTCAACGTCGTAATCGCCGACCCGAAGAATCCCGCTATTCTCTATGTTGCAGGCGGAGCCGGGCGCGGCTACGAGGTGGATACCAGCGCCGGCATCTACAAATCGACCAACGGTGGCGCGAGTTGGCGGCCGATCGACGTGGGCTTGAGCGATCGCGCGGTCAACGACGTCTGGCTCGATCCGAGCAACGACGGCATTTTGGTGGCCGCCACGCAGACCGGCGGCCTCTATCGTTCGGTCAATGGCGGCGCGACCTGGGTTCGGGAGTCGACGGCGCCGCTCGCGACACAACTCGTGGTGGGTCGCGGCGGGTTGCTCGCCGCCACGGGGATCGGAGTCTTGGCCAGCACGAATGCGGGCGCGACGTGGACGGTGTCCTATTCCAGCACGGTGCCGGTGAACGCGATTGCGTCCGCCGCGAACGTCGACTACGCCGGGCGTGCAGACGGTATGATGGTCGCGAACGCCGGTGCCGGTTGGAAAGCTGCCGGCACGATTCCGGGGAGCGATGCGATCCACGGGATCGCTATCGATCCGCTTTCACCGGGCACCGTCTATGCGAGCCGCAACATCCAAGCCGCCGGAGGATACGTAACCCAAGACCTGTGGCGCACGACGGACTCGGGCGCGGCCTGGAAGAGCGTGGCGTTGCCGGCGGGCACGAGTTCGGGCTACTTTCGCGGCTCGCAGGTGATGGCGTTCAGCGCGATCACGCCGCACCGGCTCTACGTCGGTGGCGTGCAGCAGTTCGCCTACGACGGCGCGACCTGGACTCCGGAAGGGTACTTCGGCGACGAGCGCTCGATCAACGTCGTCCCGAGCGCCGACAAGAAGAGCGAGCAGATCTACATCGGGTCGGACCAGGGCGCGTATTACGCGACCTCGATCGGCGACGCGTCCCCGAAGTCGCTGACGACCGGTCTCGAGATCAACGTCGTGCGACGCGTCGCCGTCGGCGGAACCCGCATCGCGACGACGATTCAAGATTTCTCAGCCGCGATCACGGAGAACTCGGGCGCGAGCTGGCTGTTCCCCCAGCCAAACGACTTCGTCGAGAACGGCGACGTCGCAATCAACCCGGCGAATCCCAACTATTGCGTGATCAGCGACCCCGACGGCTACAACTTCTCGAGTAACGGCTGTCTCTCGTTCACGCACTACGCCGCGCCGTCGAACGCGGGACTCGCGATCGACGCGGAGCATCCCGCCGATCTGTACGCCGCTTCGGCGAACGGAGTGTTCCGCTCGACGAACGACGGCGCGAGCCTTCTCGCCGTCGGAAGGACGTGGCCGAGCACGACGATCGACTTCGTTCGCGTCGACCCTCGGAACGACGCGAACGTGTTCGCCGTCGACGAGTATGCGGGGGTCGTGTACGTGAGCCATAACGGCGGCGCGACCTGGACGACCGCGACCGGTCTACCCGGCATCTATGGTTTCATCCAGGGCCTCGCCATCGATCCGTCGTCGTCGAACACCGTCGTCGTCGCCGCGGAAACGTACTACGGGGCGACGATCTACCGCAGCGGGAACGGCGGACTGAGCTTCGCCCAGCTCTCGATGCCGATCCAATCCGACGCGCACGCGCGTTCACCCGAGCTCTTCTTCCGGCAGGCCCGCCGCGTCGTCCCGCGCGGCTTCGACCCGGGCGTCTACGCCTTCGTCGTCGTCGGCGGTCTCGCGTTCAATCCGCATCCGCCTGCCGGCGCCGATCCGGCACTCGTGCTCTCGACGAGCCGAGGCCTCGCCATCTCGTACGACCTCGGCGCCCAGTGGCAGAATATCGCCGGCAACGCGCTGGCAACCAGCTTCGAAGACGTCGCGTGGTCCAATGGCTACCTCTTCATCGCCACCGACGGACAGGGTGTGTTACGCTCGTCGAGCGCCGTCCAGTAGGGGCACGCATTCCGGCGCAAGCATCACGCTTGCGACCACGGATCGCCTGAACCTTCAGAAGAACGGGTTATGCGCTTTTTCCTGCCCCACCGTCGATGGCGGTCCATGCCCCGGCATCAACACCGTCGCGTCGTCGAGGGCGAAGATCTTCGTCCGGACGCCGTCGAGGATATCCCGGTACGTGCTGACGTCGCCGAACGCGCCGCCGACGCTACCGGCGAACAGCGTGTCGCCCGTGAACAGCGTGGATTTGAAGAGGAAACACGACGACCCGTCCGTGTGACCGGGCGTGTGCAGCATCCGGATCGCGGCGGCGTCGCCGAACGGCAGCTCGTCGCCGTCGACGATCGGGAGCGCGCGCTTCGCGAGCGCTCCGATGGCGGCCGAATCGGACCGGTGCATGACGATCTGCGCGTCCGGGAAGGCGCGTGCGATCTCGCCGGTCGCGTCGCAATGGTCGGCGTGCTTGTGCGTGATCAGGATATACCGTAACGCGTACGGACCCTGGTTGATCGCCTTCAACAGATTCGCCGCAATCCCGGCGGGGTCGATGAGCGCGGCCGTCTTCCCGTCCTCGAGGAAAAAGAGATAACCGTTCGAGGGATGCGGGTCTTGCGGATGGTGGCGCACGTCCGCCGGGAAGTGCACCACGGGTTGCCAGCGCTGCGCCGCGGCATCGGCCAGCTTTCCGGGATCGAGGCCCAGAATGCGGGCGATGGCGCGGGCTTCGTCGTCGCTTGGGGCGCGGCGGCCGGTCGCGAAATCGTCGAGGTCGCCGGCGGGCAGGCCGGTCTTGGCCGCGAGGTCCGCGTCGCTCGTGCCGGTGCCGCGCTTGGCTTTACGCAGGATGTCGGTGAAATCGTCTTCGAGCATGGACGGTCTCGCTTCCAGGCCCTGAAACCGGACACCCTGCCGGGGCGGTCGAACGCTCTGGTATGGAACGGCTCATCATCATCGGCTCGGGACCGGCCGGGCTCACGGCGGCGATCTACGCGGCGCGTGCCAACCTGGCCCCGACGGTCTACGCCGGCTACCAGTACGGCGGCCAGTTGATGTTCACGACGGAAGTCGAGAACTATCCGGGTTTCGCGAACGGCATCCTCGGGCCCGAATTGATGGAGAGCTTTCGCGCCCAAGCCGAGCGCTTCGGCGCGAAGATCGAGAACGTCGACGTCACGAAAGTCGATTTCACGAAGCGGCCCTTCGCGGTCTGGGCGGGCGACGACATGCTCGAAGCCGATAGCGTCATCGTCGCCACCGGCGCGAGCGCCCGCTGGCTCGGAATTCCCGGTGAAGAGCGTCTGCGCGGCCGCGGCGTCTCGACCTGCGCCACCTGCGACGGTGCGTTCTTCAAGGAACGGCACATCGTCGTGGTCGGCGGCGGCGACTCGGCGATGGAAGAAGCGCTCTTTCTCACGCGCTTCGGCTCCAAAGTCACCGTGATCCATCGGCGGGAGGCGCTACGCGCCAGCAAGATCATGGCCGACCGCGCCATGGCGCATCCGAAGGTCGATTTCATCTGGAACACCGCCGTCGCGGAGGTCAAGGGCGAGCACACCTTAGAATCGCTGGTCCTCGAGAACCTCAAGACGGGCGAACGCACGGGCTTCGCGGCGGATGCGCTCTTCATCGCAATCGGCCACGACCCGAACACCGCGATTTTCCACGGGCAGCTCGATCTCGACGACATGGGCTATATCGTCTCGGAAGACGGCGTGCACACGAACGTCCCCGGCGTGTTCGTCGCCGGCGACGTGTACGACATCCGCTACAAGCAGGCCATCACCGCGGCGGGTATGGGCTGCAAGGCGTCGCTCGAAGCCGAGCGCTATCTGGAAGAGCTCGACGCCGAACGTGCCGCGGGCGGCTTGACGCCCGCGACCGTTTAGCGCGTCTCGGCCTCAGACCGGCGCGGACCCAACCGCGGATAAAATCTCGTCGGTCGAAGGCGAGCCACGCTTGTAGAACGCGATCTTGCCGTCGCGCCCGATGCCGACGACGGTGCGGTTGATGATCCGGATCAAGCCGAGGTTCACGACCGCGTCGTAAGCGGCCGCGGTCGCGAGGCCTCGATCGACCAGCAACGGCGCCGTCAAGTTATAGCGGGCCACGAAGCGCTGATGTGAGTTCGCGTCGCCGCCGTTGACGCCGAAGACCTGCACGCCGGCCTCGGCGTAGCGCGGCGCGTCGTTGCGGACGGCGCAGAGTTGCGCGGTGCAGCCCGGCGTCTGATCCATCGGATAGAAGATCAGCACGACCGGCCCCTTCGCGATCGCGTCGGAGAGAACGACGCTCTCGCCCTTCTCGGTCGTCAGCGAAAAGGGCGGCGCCGGATCTCCGATTTTCAGTCTTGGCATCGTCGTGCGCTCCTTAGCGTGCGAAGAGGGCCGCGAACGCGCGGTCGATCGTCTCGTACGTGAACCGGTATCCGGTTTGGATGGTTCGCGTCGGGAGCACCCGTTGCCCCTCGGTCACGACCACGGCGGCTTCCCCCAGGAGCAGTCCGATGGCGAAGGCCGGCGCCGGAAAAAGCGTCGGGCGGTGCAGCGCGGCGCCGAGCGCTCGCGTGAAATCCGCGTTCCGCACCGGATTCGGCGCGGTGCCGTCGAGCACGCCGTCCGCGCCGTCGAGCGCGTGCAGATAGATGCCCACCAGGTCATCGATGTGAATCCAGGGATACCACTGGCGCCCGCTGGCCACGATCCCGCCGCCGCCGAGTTTGAAGACCGGCAGCAGCTTGGCCAGCGCCCCGCCGTCGGTCCCGAGCGCCAGGCCCGTGCGCACCTTCGCGACCCGCATCCCGTGCGCGGCGGCTTTGTCGGCCTCGGCCTCCCACGCCACGCAGACCTCCGCTAAGAAGTCGGTGCCCGGCGGGCTCGACTCGTCGAACGTCGCCGTCTCGCTCGTGCCGTAATAGCCGACCGCCGAAGCGGAAACGTAGGCGCTCGGCTTGCGCTCGAGCTTCCCGAGCGCCTCGATGAGCGCGCGCGGCGCGTCGACGCGGCTCGAGCGGATCTTGGCCTTCGTGTCCGGCGTCCAGCGCTGGGCCACGGGCTCGCCCGCGAGATTCACCACGGCGTCCGCGCCCTCGCAGGCACGCAATGCGGCGGCCGGATCGCGCAGCGAGGCCGTCGTAACCGAGTCGCCGCGGTTACGCAGGGCCGCGATGAGGTGGCGCCCGACGAAGCCGGACGCGCCGAGGAGGGTGACGTTCATGCCTAGTGAGACTTATGCTCGGGCGTACGCGTCGCTGCCGACGATGCTCTCGATCTCCTCGATCGACTTCGGGATCGCGCCGGTGAGGTTCTCGGGGTCGCCCGTGGTGCAGAGGATGTCGTCCTCGATGCGAATGCCGATGCCTTTCCAGCGGTCCGGTACGTCGGTGTCGGGCTGCACGTAGAGGCCTGGTTCGACGGTCAGCACCATGCCCGCTTCGAGCGCGCGATACGACTTGTCGTCGTCCGTGTAGCGGCCCACGTCGTGCACGTCGAGGCCGAGGTAATGGCCCGTGCGGTGCGGATAGAAATCGAAGAACTTGTTCTCTTCGATCAGCCCATCGACGCTGCCCGAGAGCAACCCGACGTCGACCAAACCTTCGGTAAGCACGCGAACCGCCGCGTCGTGGTAGGCGTTGTAGGGCCGGCCTTCGCGGACTTGATCGATGCCCGCCTGCTGCGCGCGCAGGACGATCTCGTAGAGCGCGCGTTGTTCGGCGCTGAACTTTCCGTTGACGGGCCACGTGCGCGTGACGTCGCTCGCGTAGACGTCGAATTCCGCGCCGCTATCCACCAGCACGAGATCGCCGTCGCGCAGGACGTCGCGGTTGGTATTGTAGTGAAGGATCGTCGCGTTCGGCCCGCCGGCGACGATCGACGGATACGCGACGTCGCGCGCGCCCGCCAGCCGGTAGTGATATTCGATGATCGCTTCCAGCTCGGATTCGTGTAGGCCCGGCCGCGTCGCGCGCATGCCGGCGGTATGGCCCGCGAGCGAGGCCGCGGCGGCGCGGCGCATCAACGCGATCTCCTCGGCGCTCTTGTGCAGCCGCATCTCGTGCAGCACGCCGCCGGGCGAGAGATAGGAGCGCGGCGCCGTTCCGCCGCGGCGTACCTCGTGACGCGCGGCCTTGACGGCGCCGATCACGAGCCGGTCCAACTCTTCGTCGTCGCCCAGCTCGTAGGCGATCGCAGGCGCACCGACCAGCAGCTTCGGCAGGCGCTCCGCAAGCTCCGCGATCGGGTACGCGGCGTCGACGCCGAGTTGCGCGACCGCGCCCTCGACGCCCAGGCGGCGGCCGGTCCAGATCTCTTGCGTCCGGTCGCGCGGCCGCAGGAAGAGGACGATTCGCTCCTTTTCCTGATGCGGGGCCACGACGAGCAGCGCTTCGGGTTCTTCGAACCCGGTCAGGTAATAGAAGTCGGAGTTCTGCCGGTATTCGTACTCGGCGTCCGCATTGCGGGACGCATGGCGGGCGGCCGGAATCACCGCGACGCACTCACCGATGCCGCGTACGAACGCTTCGCGTCGTTGCTGGTAGCTGCTCATCATCCCTTAGACGTTCGCCCGCCGCGCACGGCGTCATGCCGGCCACCGAAAATCGGCAACATCGTAATGATGACCGTTCATGACATAGCGACGGCAATTGAAGCGTAGAGCGGCATTGGGGAGCGGTCCGCAGCCGGTGAGGGTAGCACGAGGAGGCCGATCGCGGGAACCGGAGCGGATCTTTTGGTGACCTGATCGTGACATTTTTCGGATCTCATGCTATGCTCGTTACGGTAAAAGGGGGGCTCGTTGGTGCCAACGACGCTAGAATTGACCGTTCACAACCCGGAAACGCAGCGGCTCGACGCTCGTGGCGTGGCGAAGATCTACGACGTACCGCTTTCGGTCATCGCCGGCGCGATCGGCGTGAAAGGCGACGCTTTACGGAAGCACTCGGATAGCCGACCAGTTCAGGATAAGCTTGCCGTCCTGGTAGACTGCTTTGCCCGCCTCTACGAGGCAATGTCAGAGGACGAGAAGGCTGTTCGGCGCTGGCTCAATCGGCCCAACCGAGCGCTCGATGGCATGCGGCCGCTCGCGCTTCTCGAAACCGGGCGTTTGAGCGATCTCAAGGCGATCGTGTCGCAATTGGAAACTGCCGCATTCGCGTAGACCGGTGTATGACGAAAGCAGAGTAGCGGCAGTTCTTCAAGAGCTGCCGCTCGCTCGCATCGATCGCTACGTCACGCGTTTCATCTTTGAGAAACATCGTCGGACATCTATCGAAGCGATCGGGACTACGCGCTCCGGCGGCCGATATAATCCCCCGGGAACGCCGGCACTTTATACAGCGCTGCGTCGCGCAACCGCTCTGGCTGAGGCGACGCAACTACTCGAAGATGAGGATCCGATACTGCCGATGGTGATGTAGAGCGTGCGAGTCGATGCTGCGAACGTTGCTGATTTGACGTCCGCCTCGGCGTTGCGGGCGCTCGGGACCACTCGCGCGGAGCTAACGGGATTGATCGTAGACAAGAAAGCGGGAAATGCGGTTCCACAGGTTCTCGGGCGCATCGCACACGATGGTGGGCGCATCTCAGGCCTCCTCGTGTGGAGCCGTTTGCGCAAGCGTGAGAAAAACTTGGTTCTGTTTCCCGATCGGCTTGGACTCGACTACGAGTTGCACGATCCGGACGACGATCTCTCGTCGATTCATCCGACCATCATGGACGCGATGAGAACCCTGGTAGCGAAGCTGGACGCGAGCGACGCCGCCCGGGGACCCGTCCGGCTATCGGCGGGGCGCAGAAGTGCGGAATGGAGTGAAGCGCGTTCTCTGCTCGGGGCGCGTGATCAATAAAGTGCGCGTCGG